>Ga0209611_10000332_pt1 | contig 66086 bp, 37 predicted proteins | sample S1TSphgellanicum_3_FD_187693 | JGI IMG/M metagenome (GOLD analysis project Ga0209611, IMG submission 187693) | Host-associated microbial communities from peat moss isolated from Minnesota, USA - S1T2_Fc - Sphagnum magellanicum MG (SPAdes) (version 2) | ecosystem: Host-associated > Plants > Peat...
CCAATGGCCACCAAGCATGGAACATTCCAATGGCCACCAAGCATGGAACATTCCAATGGCCACCAAGCATGGAACATTCCAATGGCCACCAAGCATGGAACATTCCAATGGCCACCAAGCATGGAACATTCCAATGGCCACCAAGCATGGAACCTTCCATTGGCCACCAAACTTTGGATCCACCTTCACCTCCCTTCTCCTTCTCTTTAAAAGGCGGATTCGGATCATTGGGAGCTCTCTCTTGCCTCGGAGATAATTTTCATGCAATCTTGAATACTTGTTTTCCACAAGCTTTTTAAAGAGACAAATAATGATTAATCTTAGTAAAAGAAAGAAGGAAGGAAAGTAAGATTAAGATCTTGTAATAGTTTTAAAGGGATGAGGGTGGGTAGTGATAGTGTTAGAAGGTTGGAACTTGAGAGGAATCTCACAAACCCTTTCGGGTTTCATACCATAACTTCTCACTAGTTTAGTTGCAGATCTTGAGATTTGGTAGCAAGTTGCGTCTTGTAATTAGCTTTCTAACAAGCTAAGGCAAGCTAGATTTGAATAAGGTATGTGTTAGAAATGAAGTTTTTAGTGACTGAGGGTTTGCAGTCAAGTTAAACCAATTGTCTTCACAGAAACCCTCTCGGGTTAGGTAGTATAACTCCTTACTAGTGTGGCTGCAGATCTTAAGATTTAGTAGGTTGGTGCGCTTTGTAGTTAGCTTTCCAATGAACTAAGGCAAGCAGGATTTGAACAATGTATGTGTTAGAAATGGTGTTTTAAGTGGCTGGTGGTCTGTAGCAAGTTGAATTATCACCTTTGTAAAACCTTATCGAGTTTTGTAGCATAATTTCTTGCTGGTTTAGCTGCAGAGCCTAGTATTTGGTAGCAAGATGCGCCTTGTTGTTAGCTTTCTAAAAAGCTATGGCAAGCCAGATTTAAATGACATATGTGTGAGTAACAACATTTCAAGTGACTAGTGGTCTGCAGCTATGTTGGCCATGGTGTTGAATCCTTAAGCATTGGTTTAATTAAATGACAATTTGACATGAAGTCCTAGGATGTGTAGTGGGTGAACTTGGAAATATATGTCCATCAGTTCTAATCATAAATGATGCATAGAAGGTGGGCTACTTAATTTCAACTATAAACGCAATCTAACCTCCAGAATTACATTTGTATTTTTTCCTTCATTAGTAACATTTGTGTTTTCTCGCATAATCACCTTGTAGAACCGGGAGTAGAGGGACGGGAAGTCACCTCACAGAGTACTATATGTGCCAAAACATTATAGACAATAGGTTGTCATTTTCATTGTAATTTGTGAAGTTTTTCTTGTTCAAGTTTTTTTTAGCTTTATTTTTGACCTATGTCATGAAAATTTATTCTTCCTCTTTTATGGCTTTGCTTGTGTGGCTTTACTTTTGAAGGTTGGGTTTTTCTTTTTAGAATTTGTTTATAGTTGTAGAACTTGAGTATGTGATGTTTACATAACAAAATGAAGGAAAAGACTAGAAAACCAAAATCCAAGGAAAGGGGAGACCCAAAGTTTCCTCCTTGGGAACATTTGGACTTTTCTTTGTAGACCAAAAAGTATTTTTCTATAGTGAAACGTTTGCATAAGAAGGGGTTGAACCCCTAAATTGAATTACAGTTGAAAATGTTAGTCAAGCAAATTTAAACAAGGTTTTTAATCCATTGAAATAGTTAAACCCATTTTTAAATCCTAATACCAAAAAAGAACTTGTGAGGTTGTGCTAGCAAATTTATGGCATGTCTTTTATCACAAACACTAAGGCATATTCATAAAAAGGGTACCCCTTTTTTGGACATAAGACTCAAAGACTTTGTTTTTGTTATCTTCCAATATAGAATTTAAATGGGATAAATTTAAGTGAGAGATATTGAATAATTCAAATTAGGATATTTTTCAGGGTGGTGGTGATTTTTCACATGTGTATGTAATTATGCATAAATATTTTAGTTAAAAACTAGAATGCAAAAAATGAATACATAAGGTTTTATGTACAACTTAACATTTTTTTTTAATGAAAATTTCATGCACATTTTGCCGACACTTGGGGCCACAAATTTTAAGCCTAGTGAATACAAAAAATCAACCAAATGGAAGAAAAGGAATCATTTTCCTTGTTGCCCTTTTAGAATGGATTTTGTAGCCTTCAAAATTCTTATATTATTTAATCAAATGCATTATATGAACATTGCCAAACATAAATGTATGCATTACTTATTCATGAAAGAAAATTGAAGTCAATTTCATTGTTTAATACATTCCTTTTGATTTCCTTAAAATGAAAATTACAATTAAAACAAGGATTCAAATTATTTAAAAGACTCAAAAGGACATTTATATTATATCCAATTTATTCTTGGATTTCTTATTAGTTTAACATGACATCATTCTAGTTATAGTCATATACTAATCCACTATAATCATAAAATAGTAAGTGTATTAAAAATCCAAAATAGTTTTTTGTAGTCCTTTTTTCGTTAAATCGTTCTTTTGGGTACCCTAATTATGAATATGCCAATTGATCTTGTAAATTGGGTAGTAAAGGGTTCATAGTGCAGGAGAAAAGTATTGAAATCAATTGGGCTATTGCTACTCCTTACATGGTTTTTTTTTAAAAACCCATAAAATGGAAGTTGTGGCCTTGAGGCCTTAAAGCACAAAACTAAGTGGACCTTGTGTGTTTTAGAAACTTAACACCCATGGTAACTCAACCAAAAGCAATGTGCATTTGGTGAACAACTCTAAAGCGCTAAAAGCTTGATATAGTACATGCCCTTATGGTGTAGCTCTAGATGACTTGAAGCAAGTTGAAAATCTTGCTTCCTTTTTCTTCAAGCTTTTGAAGCATTCGCAATTCAAGATGGAGCACTTCCAATGTGAAAAGATGAAAATGGGGGAAAATTGATAAGACATAGGTTTCATTACTAAAATCGATACCCATTTCCATTGAAGCTGACCATCCAACTACATGTTGAGTGGAAACACCATCACATAACATCATCTTAGGTGGATTCGACTATCAATTTCTAATGTAGTGGATGTTTAATGGAAAATTCCTATTGAATCCATTATGGTTTGTGCGCTAATGGGGACCCAATGGTGGTATGTGGAATTGGACAAATTTTAAATGTGTTTTATCAAACTCCCCAAAAACCCAACTATTTTTACTCATTGATTACAAAATTTTGCTAGAATATTGTGTCCATTTCCACTAAAACATTCCACCCAAAACACATCATGTGACAACATGATAGGTGGATTAGACCATGAATTTCCAACGTACTAAACATGTTCAATGGAAAATTCCCATTGAATTGCATTCCCTTCTAAATTTTGCTAGAATATTATGTCCATTTCCACTAAAACATTCCACCCAAAACACATCATGTGACAACATGATGGGTGGATTAGACCATGAATTTCCAATTTACTAGACATATTCAATGGAAAATTCCCATTGAATTGCATTCCCTTCCATGCATTTATGGGGACTTAATGGGAATAAGGTATTATAACATTTGGGATTATGTGGTTTGCTCACATTGGTGCCTAGAATGCATGAGTGGAGACATAATGGAAATACATGGTGGAAATGTAATGAAGGTATAATGGAAATGGGGAAAAAAAATGTTTTATAGGATTTCCATAAAATTTTAATTTTATGTGTATGCTCATATTTATATTTTATGTATATTTATAATTATATACACATGTGTATTTATTTTAATATATTTTTATAAATTAATCATTATGAAAAATTTAATTAATTAATTAAAAACTTAACAATAAATGCCACATGGAAATTTACAATGTGATTAGGGTATAGATAATTAAAATTATATATATTAAAAAAACCAAACCAAAACCAAAGCCACCAAACAACCATTATGTGAAATGTTGGGTGGATAATCAAAACGATTGAACAACCACTATGCAAGTGGTTGAGTGGAAAATGAGTGGAATTGTTTCCACGCAACCCATTTCCTAACATTATCCATTGTGCATAAGTCCAAAACCACTATACTGGATTTATGGCATTCCATTAAAAAATGGGTGGAATGTATAATGGTTTAGGACACAATTTATAGTAGTGTTTATTATTGTAGATTGAAAACGTCGGGCCTTGTAAACTCTAGAGGTGATGATACCTACCAAATCAAAACTACAAGGTATGACACGAGAAGTATTTGCACTTGAAGAATAAGTACATGTGCATTTATTGAAATTTCATATTCTTATATGTACTATTTCTTTTGTGGCTTTTCTTTGGTTCATTGTGCAAAAGGCCATTGTTGTGATTTCACACTTGTTACATTGTGTTATGTTGATTTTTCTTTTCAATTCTTGGCAACAATTTTAAGGTTTAAAATCAAGTTTCGTTTAAAATGGTTTATGTTTCTTTTCTTCTACAATGGCCATTATAAATGCATTTAATTTTACAAGCATTGTTTAGTAGGTCAAATCTCACAAACAAAAGTTGGAGTATACAAAAATTACGACACACTAATTTCAAGTTGAAGATTCACTATAACAAATTGTCATTTCATTGGAAGGTAAGTGCTTCTTATAAATTGAATGTGAGATGTCTTTGAAAATGGCTAAGTTTAATGTAGAAGATTTAAGAGAAACCTTGCAATGGAAGGAGAAGTTTTTTTCAAGATGCTAAAGTTGAATCTTTAAAGGTTGATGATGCAATCTTGGATGCAAAGGTTTTAGTTAATCAACTAAAGGTATCCAAGTGTTAGTTCTTGATATACAGTTAAAAGGGGTGAAATTGATGGGAAGAGTTTCATTTTGGCTTAAGCATGTGTTGCATCCTTGTATGTCACACAATTCTATAAATTCTTTAACTATGAACCCATGTGGGTACTATTACAAGGGCTATGAATGCATTGATATTGCATTTACTTCCTACAAACATGCATGCCATCTCATTTGCCTTGCTTAGGCATTCAAGGCTTCTAATCATTGGTTAGTTTGTGGCTCAATGTTACACCTTAATTGGTGGAAGAATTGGGGATAACGATTTTAAGATGCAAAAATGGAAGCATTTGCTGAAAAGCTAGACCTTGAAAGTATACAAGAACCATTAAGTTGTTGCTGAAAGAAATAGATTTAACATTATATGATGAATGTAAAAACTGTAAACTAACCTATTTTATTGGTGTGTTCATTTGTATAACTAATTTAGTGGCTGGAGTTTTGTTTTTAAATGTAATACAATTTTAAAATTGTGTTTGATGCCTTATCTGAACAAGTCCATGGGATTGTCGATAATGTGTTTGGCAAGATTTGTCCTTGGTCCATGGGACTTTCCATTACTCCTTAGTTTTATTGCCCACAAACAACCAATTATTTTAAACATGAAGACATTTAGAAGCAATTAGTTGAGAAGGTGCCCAAAATCATTGAGTTTTTGAAAGGAAAATTAGTATCATTTAGTGGCAGAGGTGCTAAGAATCCTTCAAATAAAAACCTACCTCAAATCCAAGACTCCAAATATATATATATATATATATATATGATTTAATGCAACTAGAATTTGGCATAAATTATATATTAAGATAGGTGTTGGTTTGGATGTGACCACACCCTAACCTTCTCAAACTTTATAAGGGGTTTTTTCACTTTCGATAGCCTAGGAGGCCCTCAACAAGGTTGTGAATATTTGTTGTTTCACAATGTTAAAACTGATGGAATATAAGTTCTTAAATTAAAAATGATTTTTGTGTATGAAAATTAATGATTTTTTTAATGATTTTTAAAATTTATTTAGCAAGGCTCTGTAAGAATTTTGAAGATATGCTCAATTTAATTAGAATCGTATCGGGATGCATGACCTTACAAAGAGGTTTAAGGTAATTGGGCCAACAACACATGGCTTACTGCTACATATTAAAATGTAATTATTTTTTAAACAAAACATCTTCCCTATATATTGGCATACCTAGCACTGCCTTTTATTATTTGGCAAAGAGGTGGCCTTTTAGGGTACAAGCATCAAAGTCTTCCTTAATGATGTAATTATTGTTAAGATTTTCTAGTAACATCTTTTTTTTTTAAAATTATTATTCCAATTCTTTGATTGATCAAATAAAAAATATCCTCATTTTCATAACTAGCAAGCAATTATGAAACTAAGGACAATGGTCATTTGTTACTATTCATTTGAATTTTACAACTAATTACTTTATAGAATGGGTGTGACCCTCCTTATAGATGGGCAACCATGCTAGTGTTGCCATTCCACCTTATAAAGTTTACTAGAGTGGAAGGGATTTAGAATTACCAATGCCCTTATTTGGTCATAGCCTTTAAAGGTGTGTAATGTAAAAACCTAAACTACTTGTTACCACAAAATTCTTGTTGTTGTGCATGTCCTGAATACATGAAGTTATGACCATGATAAAGACAATTTCTTGTGAATAATAACCATTTAAACATCTCACACAAAAGCCTTTGTAAATTTGTCAAAATTTTGGCAAATTCAACATTCCACACTTTGAATTACATTGAGGAAGATTACAATTTAAAGTTTCAAGCAAACCCAAACATAGTATAATGAGATAATAAAGCTCGATGAAATTCATGTACAAGATAGCAGGTAATGAAGTGCTACCCAAGGGTTGGATATATGAAGCTTCACTAACCAAACAATATTTGTGACATGACATTAGTGCATGCATCATATAATGGCACTCACAACTACCAAGGTAAGTATTCACAAAAAAGGATTCAAGTGAAAATGTGATTTTCAAGTAAGAATAAAACCTTGCAATTTTTGAAACATAGATGTAGGTTCTTGAAAAAATGAAGCCAAGTAAAAGGATCCTAGCATTGTATTTTTTTTGGCAAAATTTTGCCAAGTGGCCAATTTTGACAAAACCAAACAACATGGCTTTGTTAAAATGGATGGATTTGAACCATCCATTTTACCATAATCTTAACCATTGGATCTAGGCCGGCTAGTCTTGCACTCAATCATGTGGAAGGTGGGAATTGTCAAAGGATTGACATCAACCATCAAAAGTGGTTTGCAATTGGAATTAGTCTCGTTGATGTTGACTTTTAATCACTTCATAACCACCTTGCTCTCTTATCTATCTATGTGTTGATGAGTTAGGTTGTCAATTGTGCATAGTGTCGATTATTTTGACATCACTACCTCCCCTTGCCTTATTTTCATTACAATTTGCAAAAATTGTTTTGTTCTTGGGTGAAAGCACATTAGGGTGTTTCAATTCAACATACTAAAGTCCCTTTTCAAAATCCTCTTCTAGTGTAGTTGAAAACTAGCTTAAAATATGACTATTTAGATGATATTGAAAGTAATTTTTTTTTTTTCCATTTCCAATTTCAAGTCATGATGCTATGAGACATGTAAAAAATATCAATTTTTAAAATTTTAAATAGTTTTTTTAAATGCTTAAAATGCTTAAATGCTCTAAATAATTACAATTTTGGGATTTTGAAAAATCCAAAACATAATAAATTAAATCATTCCATTCATTCAATGGATCTTTAGTTTCTTAAGCATAATTCATCCAATATCCCAAAGTTTCAAACACATAAGAAAATTATCACATTGTAAAATAAAAGTCCAAATCCATGAGTTTTGTAGGTGTGATGAAAAGTGTGATCAAAATTCATTACTTATTGGCTATCAAAGATTTTGATTTGATTTTTTCATTCTTGGAAGGTTGATTATGATAGCTTTAGATAAGTGAGTCCCTTTTTTATTATTTCAATAAATTTTATTTTATTTATTTTCTTGTATCTAAAAAATATAAGAAAAACTACCATTGTGACATTCATATAAGTTCACTATTGTGTGTAAACACCTTTTTTTGTTGGTTAGTCGCTAGTGTTACATTAGGGCATGGAATACCAACAATGGTGGGCAACAAATGGAAATCGCAAAAGGTTTATAAAGAATTGTTGCAATTATGAACTTGACATCATTGCATAAGAACAATCACTAGTAGGAAGAGCATGAAGATTTAGTTATTGATGGCATCAAATTCCATGCCATTGCAAACACACAAAATTTAACTTCCGACCTTTCAAAATCTAAATAAGTTTTCTTTTTCATTTGAGCATTTTGTTGTTTATTTCTTTTTCTCATCCATTATTTGCATGGATTTTACATAGGGATCCTCTTAGACTTTACATTGTGATTGTCTATTTTCAAAAAATTATTCAAGGTTTATTTTATTTTATTTTATTTTGTGTGTTGTTTTTTCCAATCTATGCGTTTCTTGGGTTGTTGTAACATGATTCCATTACAACCATCGATTAGTTTCAATTATTACCAAGTAAATTACTATGGGTAGATTAACCATGGGTAGAAGTTGTGATGGGGTGTGATGGCAAGTTGAACATGGTTCACTACAAAATATACAATGAGATTGATGGAAAGGAAAAATTATTGGTGCCAAAATTTGATAATTTGTAAAAAACATGCAAGCATGTGAAAATGTAAAGTTGCATGCCTTGGGTGTGCTATGGGGTAGTACTACATGTCCATAGAAAGCCAACATGTTAAAAATGAACACTTATTTGCCATCAAAGGTTGAAATTATGTTGCAAACATTGTGTGTGTTAGAGGTTTGGTTGGTGCGAAAAAGCAAAAGTTTTTACACTTTGTTGTCATGTTTTGGCTTTTGAAACTCAGTTGACCTATGACTAATTTCAAGAGCATGAATATGTTATTTCATTTTTTGAAGGTGAGGAACATGCCTCACAAACACTATTTGATTCCATGGGTTGGGAGATGGCAAAAACAATGCATTGCATTGTCATGCAATCCACAAAAGTTGTTGTCCAAAAGGTTAAATACATCGTTGTTGGTTGTGATGAGGTCATCACAATCAACCAATCTTGGTGTATTGTGCATGCATATATTGTTGATGGCTTTAAAAAAATGCCATTGTTGATGAATTTTGAGAGGGTGTTTGCCAAAGGCACTACTAATAACTCACCCAATTGATATTGAAGTCACTAATGGAATATGGGGGTTAGATAGTAAAACAAGGTCAAAGCAAGATAAAGTAGACAAAAAAAGTAGACATTTCCACTTCAACCCTGTGTCATTCATATAACTACCATAAAGTAGCATCAAATTAATTGGAAGTATGTGTCAAGTAGCAATCGTTTGCTCTATTAAGTTTATATGAATCTAATTCTAAAAAAATAAAAAGCAAATGAATTAAAAAAGTAGATCAAAAGTACATTAGAAACTGACTAAAAAATACGTGTTCAAACCTACTTTTTGGTTAGAAAAATTAATGAAATTGATATGTAATAAGTTGGGAATTGAAGATCAACATATGTTTAGCAAGTCATTGAAAAAAAAATCTATTTCCTTTTTGTGAAAACCCACTTTCATATACTTGAAACCAAAAGCCCACAATGAAAAGTAAACGTCAAAAGTTATTTATATTTTGAAAAACCTACTGAAAACCTACTTTTACAATTTTGAAATACGAAAATCAATGCACAATAGTGTAAACATATATAATATTTAATCATTGAATTGAAAACATTCAATGTTCCACAATTTTATAATGACTTTTGTTGTTATTTTAAATCTACTTGTTCCAATTTTGATAAGGTAGTCAAGTCGTTCACTTTATCTTGTTTACACCCAACATGTTGTTAACAAACTTACATGTTTTGGATCTAATGGGGTTGCGATGTTCACGAGCATACATATTAGTGTTGTTACACAATTCAAGTCTAAATTAAGACCATTTGTAGTTGGACTACACTACATGGCACATTGCACCAACCTAGTGGTGAAAATTCAGCCCTTAGTTGTTAAGCTTGAAAGCTTGTTGTAGACCATTTAGACATTTTTCATTTTTACCAAAAAAACATTTTGAACATGGTAGCTTTGCTAAGTTGCTTGAAATTAAAAGTTTGAAATTGCCACACAATGTAAAAGACTAGACAAATTTTTTTTAATGAAGATAATGTTTGCTAAATACAAAACCCTAATGGTTCACATGAACAATAACTTAAACCATGTGATGGTAATAAAAAAAAACCTTGAGTATGTTTGTGACATTGAGATGGTAATGGGGTAAAAATGCATTATGCTCATGTTAAAGGTAGTTCATGCATTCATTGCATAGGCATGTGACACATTTACATCACAAATTTAACATGCAACAAATTACTAATGAAAATTATGTGAAGTTTATTCATTCATAGGTTTGTACATTTTACACACGAATGTCATGGGTTGGAAACATGTTTAACACATAAATAAATATGTTGACAAATGAGGTATGAACCTATAAATGAATGAATGTTACACGAATTTCACATTTTCCTATAAATCCATGTGTCAAATACGTTTTCAATGTACAATATCAATGTGTGAAATGTATGAATTATGAATGAACAAATTTTGCACGATTTCCATTATTAAGTTGTGAGATGTTAAGTTTGTGATATGTATGTGATTTTGTGACTATTGTTAAGTTGTGTTGTTCATAATTATATAACTTGAATTTTGATCTAAAGACAAAATATTGTCGAAAACATTTCAAAGCATTTCTAGACTCCTATGACTACAATAATAACCAATTGTTTACTAAATTGTGGATTGATTTAACAACAAACATTCAATATGCGATTTTTTATTTCTAAAGCAAACTATTCAATTGCATAAGAATTGATGAATGCCACATGCATCATATATCTTCATTATTGGTTGAACCTTCTTGCGGAGGAAACTTTATGGATCATTTAGTCTCAATAAAGGTTCGTTTATGTTTTGAGAAAATCATTGGTTTAACTTTTGATCGAATATGGTTTAACCATATTCCAATACAGTTTTCAGATTTGATTTTATTTAATTTTCATTGAGAAAATGGTTCAATAATCAATAGCTTCCACATTGTAGGTCCAAACACTCTCAAACCAAGTTAGTGCACCCCTACTCATTGAGAGCTTTCTGAAGAAGAGCTTTCTGAAGATACCACAAGTGCGGCATGAAGTGCCACTGTTTGGGAGATCTCAATGTGACAAACAAAACAAAACAAACTACCTTGCTTCATAAATAGATTTGAATATACTTATCTTATGATAGAACCAGTGATTTTTTAAAACCAAAATTCACCATTTTGTTATTAAAAAAAGTCCCAAGCAACATGATATGTGACTCAAAGTAGTCAAGAAAATTTGATGGTGGATGAAAATTGAACTAGTTGGGGAAAATGCAATCCAAGGAAATTAAACATTGCATGATACGTGAGTTGGGGAAGTTAAAAGCTGAAAAAAGATAATCTGACAATATGAAGGCCAAGCAAGATGAAAAAACAGAGAAAGTTAACTGTTTTTAGCGTTCATGTTATTAGTGATTACTCTACCTTCCATTCTATGGAAATGCTAAGCACATTGTATGATATGTGGGTCAGAAAAAATTTGTGAATGTCCGACTATGAATTAAAAGCTGGAAAATGTGACATCTTGATCATTTAAACATTGGATGATAGGTGGGTCAAGCAAGTGGAATTTTTAAAGACAGAGTGGATGAATTTGGGTGTCCAAAGACATAAAATCCAAAAATATTGGTTCGAAGGAAACAGTCTCAAATAAAGAAAGGATACATGAACATTGTATCCTCTACAAGGCAATGCACATGGAATAGAAATAATTTCCAGACAAGTAAGAATTGGCAATAATACTCAAGTAGAGAATGCATCTCTACTAAGTAATAAGGCTGATGAGATGCATCACATCTAATCAGGCTTCAGTATTTGAAGAATTACTTTTGATTGCGATATAAAAGGTCCCTGGGATAATGTCCATTGTAGAACCATGAATTGAACCCGCAATACTGAAAGTCATCCATACGATTGGGCTTGTACTCAATAGCATGAAAATCAAAAAACAGAATATTGCATTCCAAAGACTCTAATAGTCATCCAACTAGATAAATGTAACTAATGAAGTACAGATGCTCCCTTGCTATAAGATGTTGGCTTTGGCCTTTGAAGAACCCAATTGGAAGATTGGGATTGCTCATCATTTCCTCCTGAATGATTCGCACGAGAAGAGTCAAGTTGCCATTTAAGATAGAGGAAGAAGGCCAGCAGAGAGGGTGGGTCGTTGCTGGAATTTCACGTTGGGTCCAGTTCCTCAATCAATCCCTTCACCTGGCAAAAGGAAATGTAGAAACTACAAGCCAGGAAAAAAAAACACCAACAACCTCCCGCACACTATCTATTGGAAGCCCCTCATGACTCACTTGTGGGTGAGCCCCAATTGAGCTGGTAGCCTAATTAGTTTAGTTATTGCAAATTAGCTTAACACAAATTAGTATTCAATTGCCAAATTCTATCATATTTGTATATATTTAAGGATATATTTTGATACTCATCCCATTTATTTGATCAGATAGTGAAATAATACCTTTTGAATGTATGGGTTATTTGGTAACTACACAAGTGACTCCCCTTAGGGGATGCAATACATGTTTTGTTTGCATGAAACATGCTCAATGGGTGTTGGGTGTTGGCTATGTTTCAAACAAAATGTTTCATTTATGTTTGTAAGGTAAAAATTATGAAATTATTGGTTTGAATGAAGGGCCATGTTTATTTCAAATAAAGTTTATGACCAACTTGGTGCATTATTTTGTTATAAGTACTAGTTTTTATAAAAAGTAAAATTATACATGCTAAGTTTGAAATTACATAATATTAAGTTATCCTTAAATTCACCTTGACTTTGAACCTTCTTTTCACCCTCACAACCCATCCTAGAGCCCCAAATTTGCTATCTGTGAAAAGAGAAAATTTCATTAAAACTAGGTGTCAAATATCGACAAAATCTTCATTTATTGCACATGATTTTTCAAAAATTTGCATTTGGTTGTAGTAAAACAATGAAACCTAACAAACTCAAGATAACAATGTGGTAAATGTAATGCACCTCATTCAAGTCAATGTACTGTTTTAAAGAATATTTTTAGTTTTATCTTGCAAGTTGTATATATGTTGTTCTTGCTTTTTCCTTCTTTTATGAAAAAATTCTAATTTAGGCTTTATGAAGGTTCAACCTCACCTAATATCATGATCAAACTTTTAAACTTTTAAGAGGAAATTATTGGGGTTTAGGGGACCACCAATAATGGCTTAAACACTACTGGATTGTGATTGCTTAAAAATGTGAATGGAGAAATCAACCACTCATCTTTCAAGCAAATTCACTTCTTGCTTTAACCTAATCAGTTTTTTTTATAAAACATCTGACCCAAAATGTTAATTTGAAATAAAATAGGCGTTTTGAAAACACTTTAACTAATCAATTACAATAATTACAAGGTATTCTAAATATGTGTAATTAAATAATGGGTAATATAAAGGTACACAAAATCATAGGCTTTTAAAATAAACCCTCCCAAGTCCCAATCAAGTAATCCTTTGCCATATCTTATTATTAGAAATTAACAAAGACTATACCAATATTGGGGGGGCTCTCACATTTTCATGAGAACGAACACAGTGTTGGACCTGATTCTTTCCAAGAAAAAAAAAAATTGTATGAGAACCTCCTAAGGTATGATGATTTTTATTATTAAATTTCAATCAATTCTCAAGTTATTGATTCTCACATATTTAAGAACAATTCATTACCTCCAACTATTTTCACAAATTGATTATTCAATTTATTATACTCAAATAATGAGATGATCAATGTGCATTCAAGATATTCTCCAATTTAGTGTCATTGTCCATTCCATATTCTTTGTTGAAAAGTGTGACCATAATATAGAGTTGAACTAAAGTGAAGACTTTCACACATTAACGCGTTGGTACCAATATATTGTGAATTATAGATACCAACATCAATCAATGTGACCCATTGAAATGAAACCATTGAGCTTTCGGATGCACCCACAATAGGATGCAGCTACAACCAATAAATACAGATCGCATACTCCTTACCTTCAGAATAAGTAGCCTCTAACCTTGGACCCCTATGATAGAAAAGTTCCTTCGAGCATGTTTTAATACCTTTGGCAATTCTCATATTTTTGAATTTTTATTAATAGGTGGTTCTCAAATGAGCAGTCTCCATTCAAGTGAAAATCAAAATGGTGGATTTCAATCTAGGTATCACTCCTGATCATCATGCCCGGAAGTTTTCAAGGTGAGAACTAGCCTGAAAACTGAGACAATTCTCACCTTCAATTTGGAAAACTGCACAACACTAAACTATAAACTCCATGTTTTGGGTACTCATTAACATCATGAAACAATTTGTCATAGTGAAGATGAAATTTACATTGAAATTTTTCCCTCGAGGTTTGAATCAAGTTCCATCATTTGAATGAGTTCATCTTATGGTATAATCAATACTTGTGGAAATGACAATGAAGGTGTAAATTTTTTTTACATACCTTGTTGGCTACTTAACACCTTTTTTGAAAAGCTTATTGTCGCATCAAACAACTCACAAAATGGCTTAATCTAAAGTTGAATGATCTAGCATGATAGGGAGTAGGTTTTGCATATATTTCATTGCATAATATAAATTGAAATTGATTCATAAGTGCAACCTCATCAATGAAATGCCACAAATTAATAGCTTGCACTTGGAAATTTACTCAATCATTGTTAACGAGATCCTGCATGAAAAGAGTTTGTAATTCAATGGGTCATGTGTGTTCTTTTTTTTTTGGCTTTGAAGTCATTAAACAACTGAAATTAGCTTTTTGCAAAGGTCCTAGGGTTGTGTTTGATAGCAAAATGGGAATGACTCCAAGGACAAGGTCATCTAAATAGCAATGAGAACACGAATGATAGGATGGTATTCACCAAATAACTTGTTGTCAACATAACCTACAGAATCAAATGCACACTCATTAAATTCATTAATTCCTTAGGAAATATGCTTCAATAGTGTCAAGTCTCAACCCCTTCAGGATTCAAGAGTGCATTCTTCAACCCCCCATGACTTATGAAAGTTACAAATCTCTCTTGTCTCCATTTGGTTTTTTTGTGATTATCATGGGTTGCATTAGTGTGTGATAGTAGAGTACTTGGGGTGAACAATATGGGGGTCATTAGGTCAAGTTTGTCCATCAACATTTGGGGAAGCTTTTAAATCTTTGAAGGATTAAAATTTGAAAAGATTCTCCTACCCTTGCTAAGAACAATTCCACTGGCAAGGCGTAAATTGGCGTAAATTGGTGCATCAACACTAACCTCCAAATGCCAAGGCTATAAAATAGCCAAATGCAATTGCATACCTATTTGGCTCAACATCTAGTACGGTTAACCTCATTAAAAGGTTGTTGTCCATGCACTTGCAGAGAGGATTGCGGCCCCAATAAAGAGTCAATGCACAAACCTATACTAGGTTGTTTGTTGAGTTAACTACTACTTCATGCTCGGGCTCCTAAGTGACATTTTAACTATTGGTCACCACATGTGACTCCTGAAATTCAATATAAGGAGCCAAAAATCCAATGCATTGGTGGAGCTGCTATAAGGTGAAAAAGTATGCACCTTAGAAAAGTATGCAATAACCTAAAGTGTGGAAATATGAGCTAGGCAATGAATTAGAAGCAGAAAGGAACCAAGTTTTCAAATCCCATTGTCAGAAGTTTTGAAGGTTGTTAAGTACAAATATGTATCAGTGTTTGGGGGTTGAAATTTGCTCAATTTGACATGCAAGTTTAGTGCTGCACTATGATTTTCCTTGAAACTCTTTGAAGTTTGATGTAAAGTAATTATTCAAAAACATTTGTGCTGATGACCTTGTACAAACATCCTCTACCATTAAAGGGTAGTTCATTGCTACCACTATGTAAAAGGCTCCATAGGCATTTATGGTGTTTAGAATTTCACCCGATACCACATACTAGTTGTAATATAAAGGATTATCTATTTGTCATTCTTAGTCCTGTTGTGGAAGCTAAATTAAGCCATGATTACAACGAGAGATCTGCTGATTCAAGTTAAATACCAATTCTTTGAACAAAATATTTGTATGCATCCCAGAATTTCTGAGAGTAAAACAACTAAGTAGTCTTGTTTGGGGCTGAAAATTTATGTCAAGAGGATGTAAAGCAATCTTTACTCCATTTGAAGTATACAGTTCAAAACATCCGAAGTAGATGATTGAATTCACAATGGAAAGGACTTTCTTGTAAGCAATTAGAAAATGGATATTGATATCTACTCCAGTGCTTGCACTGCTGGGCTGCGCTTACATTTCAACAAGTAGCAAAAAATGTGTGAACCGACAATTGTCAACCATGTCAAGCTCAAGCTCAAAATATTTGGAAGTCATCAAGTTCACTTTGATGACAATCTTTGTCAAGGTCTTGTCATTATTGTCATCTGCCTATACAATGAACAACTATGTTTAACACATTTATCTAGATCTGGCTCTCCCCCAACACCTAAAATTACTCAATCTCAGAACATGGATGCCACTGATGTAAGCACCATGAGAGAAGCTTTCTAGTGCATATTTACAACTCCACACATTTCAAGTCTCTATGATGGTGTGTACTGCTGGCACACCTTATACCTTCTGTAGAACATCAAACAATGGGATTGCAACTGTGATAAGAACAACCCATAACACCAATAGTTCTCTTCTCACAGTATGTCCAATCTTTCGACAAGATTCAGATTGTTACATAGTCCTAAATGACATAACATTACTGGTTCATAATCCATAACTGCATTACTTTCTGCAGGCAATTACCCAATGCAAGTTGCAGTTGCCACCAATAGTCAAATTGGCAATCCTTAAGACAGCACTATTTACTTCATCTGGGCTTGTATTGAGCAACATAGTTATAAACCCAAAGACCAGAGAAACATGTGTCAGCTCTACTTTAGCCTCTTTCTTATATACCTAGACAGTCGTCACAGTACACCTGCCCTCTTCAAATGCTTAGTTGCATTCAGCACCCCCACAAAAGTGACACACCGTCCTGCTGCATTGTCAAAATAGTTCAGTGCCTTTTGCTGCTGCCCACATTTCACATAGCCAAAGATCAGTGCACATTCCAAGTGACCACATCATGTGAAGGCATCTTGTTGAACCTGCGAGCACCCTCCAAGCTCCCACATTTTGCATACATTTGAATCAGGCTAATTCCCACAATGATCTGAATCCCACCCAATTTCAATGATCTGCTCATGAGCATGTGCCCTCTTCAAGTGCCAGTACACTGGCACATGTGTTCAAAGGTCTCCCAGTCTGGCTGCACACATTCCTGTTACATTTGTTGGTATAGTTCCAGTGCCTTCTGCCCTTGCCCATATTTCACATGTCCAAATATCATCACGTTCCAAGTGACCACATCATGTGACAGCATCTTATTGAACACCCTGTGGGCATCCTCTATGCTCCCACACTTTGCATACATGTCACTTCTCAAAACCACATTGACTCCCAACCACTTATGATGATCTGCTCTTGAGCATGCCTGCCCTCTTCAATTGCAACTATACTAGTACATGCATTCAGCACCTGCACAAAAGTTACAGGATCTGGCTGCACACCTTCCTGATACATTTATTTAAAATAGCTCCAGTGCCTTTGCCCTTGCCCACATCTCACATGTCCCAACATCACAGCATTCCAAGAGACCACATTTCGTGAGGACATCTTGTCAGAGCACTCTCCAAGCATCCTCCATGCTGCCACATTTTGCACACATGTCAACCAAGCTATTCCCCACAGAAGTAGCAGATTCACAACACTTTGAATTATCTGTTCATGAGCATGCCTGCTCTCTTCAATTGCAACTAGGCTGCCACATGCATTTAGCACCCCCACAGAAATGTCAAGGTCTTGTTGCACATCTTCCTGTTGCATTTTGTTGAAAATAGTTCTAGCACCTTCTGCCCTGCCCACATTTCACATGCTGCAATATCATGGCAGGCCAAGTGACCACATCTCAAGATGGCATTTTGTTGAACACCCTCCAAGCATCCTCCATGCTCACACATTTGGCATACATGTGAACCAGGCTATTCTCCAAAAAAAGTCAGCCTCACAACCACTTTGAATTATTTCTTCATTAGCCTGCCTGCCCTCTTCAAGTGTTCATAAACTAGAACGTGCATTTGAACAAAGTGAATTTTGTCAGGAGTCATGTCTTGTTGCTGCATTTGTTGAAAAAACTCAATTGCCTTTGCATGCTGCCCAGCCTTGAAAATATCTTGCAAGTCTATTATTATTCCATGAAAAACTATCAAATTGCACTCTCCCAGGTGCCATTGCAGACATGCCTGAGTGCATCTTGTGTCTTATGTTTGAAATCCAGGTATCTTGCATTCACCTGCTCTGTCCTGCAATCCCATCACTTCAAAGAGTGGGATTAAGAGTAGGAGAGATGTTACCTCCCTCCTACTCTGAAGTTATAGGCATAACATTCCTCCCACTCTTAATCAGTGGGTGTAAGAACCCTCCCCCTCCTATGCTTTGTGATGCATGTATGTTTAGGTTCATGATAATGTTTACCTTGTGCTTTGTGATGGGTACAGCCCACAGCCTGGGGACATTCCAAAAATGTCAGGGCTGGATTTGGCAACCACCTGGTCTTATGCCCCTTCATTTTGGGAATGCCCCAAGCCTCAGGCTTTACTGTACAATAACCCTTCCAATTTTCAACGGATGTCCTGGGCAGGATCTTGATTTTAACTGGAATCACAGAACGAATTTGCAGAAATATCTTCAGGCACATTGAGACATTCTCCATACTAATCACATAAGTATTATCCATTATAGAAGCACTTGAAATAATCACTTTTGAAGATCCCAAAGGCAGAAACATCAAACAGATGTCTCTCTTTGCTACAGAAACCTCTAGTTCATATTTAATAGAAACTTGGAGGAATAACTTTTTCTCTTCAGACAACTAAAGCTCACAATTTCAGCTGTGAAAAACTCTTGAGTTATAAATTTGTGTGCTTGGACCAACAAAAATTGATTATCAAATACTCCGCGTTAAGCAGAATCTGACATATTGGAATCCACATCAGGCATGCAAATCATCAGAATGTAACTGCATATTCTGGTTGAGAATACTTGTCAAAAAATAAATTGTCAGCTGTTGAATGTTGGGTTACTGTTTAATCCAGGAAATTGCAAGGGAGTACAAGTAAGCTCACACAATAGTTAGCATATATGCCACAGACAAAGAATCTTCTCTGTATAAATGAAGTCTCAAGGAATCAGGGATATGAGGAAATAGAACAGGTTTACAAACAGCACCCATGTTGATGCTTGCGAGAGAAATGTATGCTTGAGATTCTCAGGTTGCAGAGTGCACTAATGGGCAAAGAAAAACCCTGCACATTTGAAATCATCTATCTATGAGAAAGTGCAGAGAAAAACTACAAAAACTCTTTAAAGGTAACTCTGGCTTGGGTACTGAAAAAACCTCCAATGCATGTCAAGTTTCAACAGAGCTGGCTGCAGTGGCCCTTTCCTGGGACTATAAATGAGAACACTTTTCATGGAATAGAAGCGTGCAAGACATGATAAGGGTGGGCACATGAAAGGAATGAAACTTAAACTCCGAGAAATGGAACAGAAAGGCATGAGTCCTAACCAAGTTCACTTTTGTTATGCTGGTTTTTATGAGCACTTGAAGAGGTTAAGTGGGCTAATGAACAGACAATTCATAGTGGTTGCAAGGCTGATGATGTCTTTGTGGGGAGCTCGGTATACTTATATATGCATGATGTGGGAGCATGGAGGATGCTTGCAAGGTGTTTAACAAAACATGCCAAGTCATGTGATGCATGTCTCTTGGAATTTGCCTTACTAGCAGCTTTTTCTGTACATGGGAATAGTAAAAAGAAGCTTTGAACATTTTGGATGTGTGAAGAAGTTGTGGAGCCATATGATGTCACCTTTGATGGTCTTCTCCTAGTGCGTAACTATAGGTCTAGTGGATGAACCCCACATTGTTATGGTTTTCATGAATGCAATTTACATGATTTCTGCAAAATTAGAACTTGACACTTGCAAGTTTGTTGACCTTCTTGATTGTGTTGGCCATAGCAGGAAGCAGAGAATCTGAGAGAGGCATTTACCTACAAGCCAAATGTGGTTGTCTGGACTTGATGGGTGCTTACCTACTTAATGGTAAGGTGGGGAGAAGAATTCATTAATTTTCTCTTTTGAAGCACAACCACAGAACCAACCTGACAAGCCATTGGCACCCCCACTGGGTTTGGACTCAGGACCTTTTTGAGGTCCCAGGGTCCCAGAATGGGCTATACCAGTAAGCCATCACCCCGGGGGGGTGAAAGAAGAATGTTCAGTGCAAAGAAAATGTGTCAAGGAACAGAGCTGAGTCACACCTGGATTCAATATAGAATATGTTCCTAGGAGTTGATGAAGACCGCATTCAGATGATTGAAATCTGTACAGAACTAAACCATATTGTTGAGGCAGCTAATGCATGAGCCCTGGATACAAAATTTGTGCTTCATGTTATGTAGTTGAAGAAAGTGTTCCAGCTAGCCTTTGCTTATTTTCAGATACAGGAGCAAATATATGTAGCTCATATTGGCAATCGTAGTAGATCATTGTATGTTGGGCCAACCTGGAAGTTTGACTTAGATTCCAAGAGGATGTCAGAGAAGCTACAAAGATCATCATACTGGCTAGTTTGTCTTTTGTATTCAACCCATCATATTATGCTGCTGTAACCAAAGAGAGTTTCAGTTCTTTCAGAGTCTTTCCCATTAAGAAAGTGCATTGGTAAATTTCAAGGAGTCTGGTGATCACATTGATCATAAGTTGTTCAAACCTGCTACTTTTCCTTGGAAAGAAAATGATGTGTATTTTACGCATATGTTGTTCAGGAGGCCATATTTTAGAAGTCAAGTTGAGGAATAGAAGAACTCCTAATTGGGTTCATAAAGTTTCTCTATGACATGAGAAAGTCATAAACCTACCTTTGTGGCTCCTTATAATAAAGTTTGGTTCTCTGCTTGTTTAGGCACCTGCCAGTGTGTTCATCTTCCTCCTCCTCCAATAATGGATTCAACCTACTTCAGCTCTATGCTACTGCACACAACCAATGATGATCAATTGATTTTGTGGAAATTAAGTTCCATTAGAATGAAAATATTTTATGATATTGCATGCAACTTGAATTGAAATGAATTGAATTTAAATACATTAAATGGAATTTGAATTGAATTGAATCCCATTTCAACTAAATTCAATTGCAATTCAACAATTAGATTAAGATTCAATTGAGTTGAACTCAAATTCAATTGAAGAAAATATTTGGGATGCAAATTGGTGAAGCTATTGAAAACCTACTCATGAATATGGTGTTGAAAAAAAGAATTGTAGAAAGACACAAATCCAAAAAGACACATTTCCATGCCTCTTGACTTGGGGATGGGCTAAATAGATTTTAGTTTGGAATTGTCCAAGTGATGAGATTTACAACTTATGGAACTTGAAGTTGTCATACCTAAACCAACTCCAATGAACTATCACCACTAGAAGTATAGTTTGTGAACAAACACTCACACCCAACCTATATAGAGACAACCTAGATAGCAGAAGTTGCAACAACTTCACATTATGTATGAAATCTAGAATTGACACCTTTGATGTGTAAAGGATTGGCATTGATTCTTGGAACATCAAATGTTTCATTCCTTATAGCACAAGCATTACAATATATTACACCAAATTCCAAGTGGAATGAGTACATATTAAGAATGAATGAAAAAATTTTGTACATAAAATATGAATAAGTGTTATTGTTAAAAACATCTAGGTGTAATTTAAGGCAGTGGCAACCAAGAGCAAGTGGCAAGGATGTAGGTTTCTTGTTTTCTCCCTAATATGTGCTAAATTTAAATTGATAGGTTGAGTACTTGTCTTTATAACCAATGAAATTTTATATACCAAACTAATACTAATATCCACCATGAGTGATAAAGGTCCATGAACCAAAAATCTTTCCACAAATGGAAAATTGTTGAACATGTTAACCACTTCCATTTGAGTGGCCATATCTACATGGAGTTTATTTATCTAGTTTGTGCAACTTAGTGGCATTATAATACAAACTAGCATTAATATCAAGTGTTAGTAATTCATAATTGTCAACAAGTAATGATAGATTAAGGAAGGTAGTTTGTTTCTTGTGTTTGCTTGGTTTATATCCCAAACCATGATGCCCTTAGCTACACTTTTGGTACCATTGAAAAGCCCTCAATGAGTAGAGGTGCATGAAAGTGGTTTTGTATTGTTTAAACCTAAGGTGCAAGAATGATTGAATATTGAACAATTTTGTCAAAAAAAATCACTAAAATCAAATTTAATTTTTAAGGAAATTGGGGCACACTTTGCATATTATTGGAAAGTGTTCAATGAAAAAGTAAATTGACCTCAAAGAGACATCTATCAAATTCAAACCTTCAAATCACTAGCATTTATCAGATTCAAACCTTCTACTCATTTGAAGACTTGACAATTTTTTAGATTATGAACTAAGGCAAGCAAGTGCAATAATGTTACATCACACATATTGTAATACAAAAATGTTGGAGGGAACATTCACAAGTGTCTATAAAGAAGCTATGGTAAGAGTTCTTGAAACCTTTTACACCACACATAGGATGATGACCAAACTTTGCAAACATGTGCAATGACATAAAATTTAAAATTAACAAATTGTCTTTGACCACAGTCATCATGCCGCATCACCACATGAAGATTGGTTCCTTTGTGGAAAATAGTCATCTATTGGGGCACTTATGTCTCCTAATATTGTGTTTGTACCCTTTAAAACCTTTTGCCCAACACATGTTGTTTGATATTCCTTTGATTAACCACTTACCTTTAGGAATGGGTTTGAATTCAAAGCAAGCCAATTGTCAAGCTTGTGGCACAATCACAATAACTTAACATGATTCCAAACATAACCAACATGTTTATATTTACATGTTTTAAAATCTAGTTAATTAAATTAATGTTTAAAATGTGTGATTTTTTTTTATAACAATGTTTGAAATATAGCATTATAACATTATGATAAATTTCAAATGAATATAATGAACATATTAGAGTACCCTTGAAATTACATGCTAAGGACTGTAACTAGTGTCTTAAAACATAGTTTTAAGCAATGGAATTAGTTTTTTTTTAAACCAATCACAATTTTCCACATCATCCCATCATGAGTCAATTAAGACTACAAATTCAAAGATAAAGGAGGTAGTTGTGGATTATGTTACCATATTTACAACCTTGTCTACCACATAAATAAATCAACCATTATCAACTAACCATACATCATTATTAAAATGCTACTCTCATAGGCCATAAAATATTTAACTATGTAAATACTAAAAATCACAATAATCTAGATTTGTGATTTAAGAATTTAAAGCCATGTTCACCCTGAAGGCCTTTGAACATGGTTATTAGGGTATGAAGAATATTGTGCATTAATATTTTAAAAAAATTCATTGTTCTTACATTTTTCATTAATTTGTTTTGGGCATTCACATTTTTAATGACCAATTTTTCATAATTGAAACATCTTGTCCCTTTCTTAAATTCAACTATTTCCTTGGGATTTTTTTACTTACGTTCAAAAGTAAAAGGAGCTCTTTAGATTAAAAAATAGATCATCAATTTTTATAACATGTTATATTAGGTAGCCATAATATTGGAGGATTTAAACAAATTTCTAGCTCCATAATTTGTTTACAGTTGAATGTGGTGAAATCTTATCATAGATGATTGTCATTTGAACAACATTTCAAGAATGAAAAAAAAATTATTCTTAATCAAATTGGGGAAAATAAAAGCTTGCAATTCCTAAAAAAATGGACATATATTTTATATAATGAAAATAACATTGGAAAAAATGTAGTCATATTGAGTTCATTAAGCCTTGAACAATGCTAAAGAATGAAATCAAATTGTTAAAGAATTAATTAATTCACATTTACAAAGATTGCAGGTTAATTTAAAGAAAAGATCATTTGATTTATTCATAACATATTATTTTAAGTTACTTTTTTTAACCCTTTAAATTTATTATGTATAAAATTAAAAATTTTAATAAATTATTAAATAAGCTTTAAGATCATACTTTCATTTGTAGCATTTGAATCAATTTTGAAAAAGAAAACATATGTTAAAGTTTGAATTTCCTAAAAAATTTCATGCCAAACATAATAAACTTTAACCTTTTTCTTTTATGTTATTAAAGTCTTGAAGTGATGTGGTGGTTAAAACCTTGGTGCATCTCTATGTTTAGTCTTGGGTCCAAACTTTGATGCATGTACACATTATATATATATAGTGTTTGTATATATTGATGTATCATGTACAAATGTAATATACAAACACGTACATATGGTGGTGGTAAATGGCACCAAAAACATTTGGTAACAAAACTTGAAAATAGAAATAATTAATATATTATTTCATAGCATGTATTTTTGTCACAACATGCCATGGAATAATATAGTTTGTGACTTAATGACCCTCAAAAAATTAATTTCATTTGTATGATGATGTGGCACCTTAATTCCTATCATATTAACTTGGGACTTCATAATATTTCTTAGAATTTGTAAATTAAAAATTACTTAGCACAACATGTGTTTGTTCAAAATGACTAAAACATTTCACTAAAAATGTTTTAATCAACTAGTCTTTTTTTACCAAAACTATACAAGTTACATATTACTCAATTTTTGTCCCATTCCATTAAAAACCTACTGAATTTGAGTAGTTTGTAAAACCCATGATTCCTTCTTGTGAATTTTTAGTTGGATCCACCAAATTAAATTTTAAATAAGTAAAGTTTTGCTTGCCTAGTATGTGCTATGGCTAACAAGATTATGTGATGTGGTGTTTATACTTGACTTTTGTGTGAAAGGCACTAGTGTAGATTCTTTTTTTAACTACATTGTCACAAATTGAGGATGTAATCCAAGTTGTGTGGAAAGCTTGTCACTAAAGTTCTATGAAGGATTAGAAGGATGTAACTTGACATATTGTTGAAACTACACTAATTATTTTATTCAAGTTCAATCTTTTAACACATGGATTAAAGGGATGATTGCATATTGAAATCTTATAATAACATGTAATTAAGGTATCATGTACAAAATGCATGTATTTTTTTCATTTAATCATTTTGTGTTGCAAGTTGTTCGATTCATTTACAATTGTTAGTTGCTTCAACTTGGGAATTAGTTTGTCAAATTGTGGTTTCAAGAAGGAAGAAGATTGTTCGTGTTTTCAAAAAGTGGTGATGATTAGTAGGCTTGTGTGGGAATTCAACATTAAATTTTTTTTGTTTTTTAATTTTTCATGAGAATGTAAATTTAAATTTATTTAGGGAACAAATAATTTGATCATATGATGGGCATGCAAAGGATGTTCCCTACACGTTTTTGACTAAATGCAACCAAAAATAGGTTTGAAGAATGATGCAACCTAGTTTGGAAATGAAAACAACACAAAGTGAACTAAATCTATCATATTGATAACATTATCAAAATGTTTTTATCCATGAAGCTTATGAATGTCTTATTCTAAAAATGTACCCCCTCAATGATCCCACATTATTTATGTTGTATGATTTCATTACTTTCCTTGCACAATTAATTTGACGAAATGTGCCATTCCTTTTTGTTCCTTACTCAAATTTGTTTTTTATGTGGACATGCAATCTCAAACTCATTTTCATTTCCTATTGTTCGATTGATCTTGGAAGGAATACAAATTACTTGGTGTTTTTGAAGATTTATTTTCATGTGGTGGTAAGTTTATTGGAGACTTGATGTGAATTGTTGAGTATATATAACATGTTATCTATGTGACAGATCTCATCGTAATTATTCTCTTCATAGTATTTAGGGAGATCAATAGCACTTTGTGTGGAGGGATGAATTGTGGGTAATTCTTTTCCTATAACAACTTTTTACACTTATGGAATTTTTGTGGGTTGCTATTAAATTAATGTGGTCATGCACAATCAATAGGTGATGTGTGCATGCACAACTAGTTCTTTATAACTTTAACCTATAGGTTGACCATAGGTTTTGCATACAATGTTTGTAGTTGCAAGATGGTCAAGGTAACCCCCTTAGGAACCAATTAAGGATTATATAGGACTTTTTCATTATCCACACAAGACAAACTTAAAATTTTAAAAATCCAAGAACTGAAATTAAGATAATTTGTACATTGGTGGTGATTTCCACATGTATACATTTTTATGCATCAATATTTTGGTTTGAAAACTATAAATGCAAAAAAAAGTTTCATATATCAACCTTCTATAATTAAGCATTTGTTTTTAAAAATGATTATTTCTTATACATGGAGCTACAAATAGTTCACCAAAAAAACAATTTTCCCTACAATGTAATAAATTTTTAAAAAGTGGCTTCTAAAACATTCTAGAAAAAATTAGTAAATTTACCAATACATTTTTAACTGATTTTTAGTCATAAAAGACACTACAACCAAAAATCTTATAATGGCCTTAAACAAGTTGGAAAAAACACCCAATTGTAAAAGACACCATGTGCCACCCAATCGATTAAGGGAATTTTTCATCCATTGTCTTGCATCATATGTTTCACATTGCATTAACTAGATGTAACTGTTGTGGATTGTGATTTTTTTGCAACTAAATATAGTTCAAACCAAATGATGCCACTTGTCCATCATGTCTAATCATCTCATAATGTAAACATTCACATTTACATATTATTTAGGTGTGTAAAAGGTAAATAGATAATAATATAATCTACCTACCTATTCACTTACTTAGCCTAGCTACCTACACTACCTATTTTGCATAACCTACCCTAACTAGCCTTCCTAATTTAGCTTACCTAACCAGCTACCTACATAATCCATCCCTCTAGGCATGCGAATAGGTTGTGAGCATAAGGAGTTGAAATTTTCATCTTCATGTTGAAAAATCAAGACTTTAAAAAATGCAAGTCAATGAAACAATAACTAAAAGTTGAAAGAAAATTCAATTATCATCCAATTATAAGATGTTAAATGTAATGATAGTAATTGACTTTTTAACCTACTTTCATTTAATCCATATATGCAAGTGGAGACTAGTGAAACTTGGAAAAGAGTGTTCCATAGTGGAATCATAGTGGGCACTTCGCCAAACATTCCAGATCACTCGATAAATCCACTTGTCCACCATTCACATGAAAGTGGGCCCTTTCCACTCAATGTTGGGTGGAACGGGTAGTGGAATAAGGACAATTTTTGTAATGGTGATACCACAAGCACAACACATAGTTGCATGCATTTACAATTGCAAAATTAGTTAGTATCATAATGTAGTCGAAAATGCAATTAGAAATAATTGTGATTGCGGTGCCATGGAAGATTGCACTAATTTTAATCAAAAAGTAACTTAATTACACAAGTAATTGCCAAACATTGATTAGTAAGGACAAGATTTCTTTCAGTGCAATGTTCGTATGATTTATAATTTAATTAAGTGCATCCAATGATCATTGCTAAACATATGTTTGAGAAATGTGCATCCATAAATAAAAGTTGAAGTAATTTATTACTTTAAAGTTAGTACATTCCTTTTGATTTTTCATAAAAATATATATTGTAATTAAGGAAACTAACATTGTAAAAAAGTTCAAAACAACTCATTAAGGTCATTCTTTCATTTTCATTATGAAAAAAAAGGTGTTTTACAACTAGCCTTACAACTTAGTTTTTGAATTACAATGATCATTTGCAACTCTCATATTTCTATGTTATGGGTGCTATCCAACAAGTTGCATGAGTTGCAAGAGTTGCACCTCATCATATATATAGTGCAACGCATTGTAATTCAATTGCAACTATGTTGAAACGACTCATTTTCAACTACTATGCAACTCCATTATAGCTACAACCATAATGTCATGTAAATGTTACTAATTTTCATTCATCCATTAAAATTTGACATGTGCCACCATGAGGATTTTTAGATTTAAAAATTATTTTCTTTTCGAAATATTAATCTCCATTATTTGTTATGATTGTTAATGATAATTTGAGATTATAACATGTGGCATAATAAAAATATGCCACATGGCATATTAATTGAATTTTGAAAAAAAAAATGAAATAAACATCTATTAGCCCTATGGTAAGTAGGTTGATACATAGCCCTATGGTAGGTAGGTTGGTAGGTCTTAAGACCTACATACTTACACTACATACCTACTTACCTACCTACCTACATAGGTAGGTAGAAAAATAGGACCTACCTATTTACATAGGTATGCAATTAGGTAGGAAGAAAGAAGACTAAGTGAATTAAATAATAGTCTTATAATTTGTCTTGAAAATTTTAGGTTTTATTTTTAGGGCTAAGTTTTTTTGAACTCATTCCAAAATGACATGTGTATTTTAGTGTGAGAATATAAGAGAAGACAACTTTTTTATAAAGTTTGTGACACTGGGATTTAGAAACAAAACATATAGGTTAAATCTTATAGTGTTGCAAATTGAGTTGCAACTACATAAAGATTTTTCCACGTGCTTTGTGTTTTTTTTTTCATTATGTAAATCATACATTAAATTAATAATTATATGATACTTATATGTGTGAATTAATTATTTAATATTTAATTATCTGAACTAGTCTAAATTTAATTTAGATAGTTAATTAATTATTTGAGTCAAACTAATTTATAATTCATATTCATAGTTAATTATTCAGTTTAAGTAATTAGTTCATAATAATTAATAAATTATTTAATAAAAATTAATTACTAAAAAATAAAAAATAAAAAAGAATTTGGGTAGAAAATATCAATGTATAAATAGGCATATCCATATGTACACCCGAATTGAATTTTTAATATAATATACACATTTTTTCAATCTCATATTTAAATTAATTATATGTATATAGATAATTAGTTTGTTAGTGAATTTAGATAGGTGATGATTTGGTAATTATTGATGAAATAATAATTATTAATTAATTGGTTTAACTCATTATTAAGTATCCTTAACTCAGATAAATATTTATCTGATTATTATTTGATGAATAATTATTGTTCCTATACATTCATATTATTCAATTTAATTGGCATAATTAGTTGGTTAATTAATTTAAAACTATTTATATGAATTGAATTTTCAAATTAATAATCAATTATTTAGTATAATTAATAAGTTCATAATAATTAAGTGTATTAAGCACAATTAATATTTAATAGTTAAATAATTGAAACAATAGTTTTTAATAAAATGTTACATATAAATTTGTATCCTTACTAAATTATAAATTGTTACAATAATCACAACGTACACTACAACAAAAGGTGTCCATGTACACCAAGTGATTTCACTAGATTTTGAATGAATTCATTGATTTTTATAAATGGGGATTAGTTGAAAAATAATGAATTCACTAATTTAATGAATAAGGACTATTGAACTACACCCACGTTTTGCAGTAATGATAGTTGAACACTAATGGTTCAATAATGGCACACTAATAGCCCTACTACTTGTTTAAATGGGAATCATAGTAAAAAATTAATTGCAAATGTATCCCATAATGGTTAGTGGAAATGTAGATCTACATGACATGATCATATATATGTATACCATACACTAGTTGCAACATAGTTGTTGCATAAGTGGCACATTTGCAATAGTTCACATGTAACTATAGTGCAATTCCTCAAAAAAATAAACATGGTTGACTTTGGATGGATCTATGTATAGTTTATACAAATTACTATATAAAAAAACCATTTTCAACTCACTTATAACTATAATAAAACTAATTGATTTTTTGACATGACAAGTTATTGATGAATTCCCCATATTTTCAAAGGGATAATTGCATAGTAGTTATAATACCCAAGGGATAGTTGCACAATAGTTGTATACAAATTGTTTTTTGAACTCTAATTGCAAGGTAATGTGGTTTCAACGGACACAATTTTTCATAGTGTTTTTTGTATTCTTTCATTAAGACTTGTGAATAATGAACCATCTAATGTGTAAATCCAAATGTGTTCAAAGGGAAAACTTGTGTGCACTTAAAGAATATGGAGTTTCATATACATCTAATAAGCTCCCCTTTATATCACTAGTAGAAATCTTGTCGTTTGCAACCATTCCATGTGCGACTATGTGTGATTAAATGTCACAACTACAAATGGTTGCTTATGCGACTATTTTTCAAATTTGTAGCCCCCATGAAAACCAAAATGTAAATGTGTGAATAATCTAACTCACAACACAAAAGTATCATCTCCATGTGCTATATGCAAGTTTGTGATGTATTAGTTTTTAAATTTAATCTGTGTTAGAAAGGTCTAGTTGTTTTTTAATTAACCTTTGAAATTTCCAAACTTATTTTCAACTACATGTTTTTAAGTCCATAAGGTCCCTCTTGTTATTTATTAGCCTATTTCGTTTGCAAATTTAACCATGGGTTTACGCTAAAAATGCCTTCTAGATAAGAAGAACCATAAAAAAAATTTATGTCCAACACAAAGAATATGTGCATTTCAAGAATGTTTTGTTTAGGAAAGGACTTATTCTCATACTTGAACTCGCCTCAAGGCTCCCTTCATGCACCCACAACTCCAAATTCATGTTCTTAAACTACCTACACATGGTCAAACCACGCCGAGTCCATGAATAAACTAAAGCTCATTAAAAAAATAAATTAGATTTCCACCAAAGTCCACAAGCAATGAAATATACTTATTTAAATTATGAATATAAGTTTGGAATTTTTTTGAAGACTAGGTGGCAAAATGGAAAAAATAGTGAAAATTTAAAAGAAAATAATGTAAACAATAAAAATAATTGCCAAAAAATTTGAGATCACAAATTTCAATGAAAAAATATTACTCCTAATCAATAAAAGTTTAAAAGTGATTATAATAATTTCAACATTAAACACATAAACAATTCCAACATCAAATTTATTTGAAAAATTTTAAGTTTAATTTTTAAGATCATTATAAACCATATCTTTTTTTTTGAAAATTTAAAATAAATATTAATGATGTAAATTGAACTTCTTTTGTGATGAATTTCCACCATTTTGCAAACATAAAAAAGGTCGTCAACATCAATGAAAGATTTTTTAATTTTTTTTACATTTTTATTTTTTTTAAATGATATAATTCTACAATGGGTTTTAGAACTTGTAGCAAAAATATATAAATATTTCAACAAATTTGCACCTCCAATATGGTTTATAGCCAAAACATGGTTAAATTGTTTTATGGATGATCTTCAAGAAAATTACAGAATTGAAAAAATGAAAAGATTAAAAAATTCATCGATGTCATTATTATTATCAACATTTATAATTCACTTATTTATTTATTTATTAAATGAAAATTGTTAATTCATCTCTAATATTTAAACATAAACCTATAATAAAACAAGTTTAAAATTTTTGATAAATTATTTTTAAAATAAAAATAATAAGTATAAAATATTGATAATAATAATAATAATTTTAATTTTAATTTTTAATCCATTTTTTGAACATTATTTTTTTTTCATACACGAATAAAAAAGGGAAAAAATTAGGATTATTTTTGAAGTTTTTTTGGTCTGGCATCATGAACATTCATAATAATAAACCTGTCCACGATGCTTAAAATAAACTAAGGAATATATATATATTCTAATTTACATAAATGTACAAGAATTTAATACATGAAAAACCTTATAATTTAAAGGTCTACATGCATCTTAGATTTTGCATGCATGAACATTTTGATTTAATCACTAACTTGTTCAAATATAAATGTGAAATTTCCCAAATTTTTATACATCCATTTCAAAAAATTGTGTTGAATGTAAAATGCAACTCATGAGTAATGGATTTTACAACATTCAAAATGAATGATTCAATTCATGTGCAAATGCTATTAGTTCAAGAGATGCAAAAAAATTCACCAACCCATTCAAGTATAAACACGAGGCATTAAATTGTTATGTGTGTTTCAATATACATTAATAAATGTAATATGGAACGTTTGAATAGTGGTTTCAATAAGTTCAAAATGGATGATTTGATTCATATCAAAATGTTGATAATTTCATAAATGTGAAAACATTCATTAAGCCATTCAAATATAATTACAAAATATTGAGTTGCATGTGTTTTAATATATTATAATAAATGAAAAATGCAATTTGTGAATAATGATTTTAATATATTGAAAGTGAATGTTTCAATTTTGATAATTGAAGAGATGTGAAAAAAATCACTAATTCATTCTAATATAAATGTGGGGTTTAAAATTGTTACATGTGTTTTAATAAATTATGGTAGATGTAAAATGCAACTCTGAATTAATGATTTCAACATGTTAAAAATTTATAATTCAACTCATGTACCATGTTGATAATTTTAAAGAAATGTCAAAAACATCACTAACCCATATAATGCAATATGTAAATAAAGTTAAAAGTTACCTCAATTTCCACATCAACAATTTGAAATTATTAAATAATTAAATAATGTCCAAATCATATTCATAAGTGAACAACATAGTGAACAAAATCACTATGAATAATATTGACTATTAATTAGTACAACAAGCCATTTGCAAACTTAAAATGGCCAAATGTAATTGAAATGTAATTAAATTGGACAATAGTTGCAATGTGTGGGGGTGGAAAATGACAAGATTTCTTCTTGTGAAAGGACAACCCCTTTTTAAAGAGATCTATGAAAAATTTAGCCAATTGAAAAAATCTTATAAAAGTTCGTTAGGCCTAAAAAATATTTCATGCTTTGGCAATGATTAAATTATGCTAACACTTAATGGCTTCTATTTCCCTTAAATTAGGCCTCATCCTTTCTTAAGTCAATAGATGGTCAAACAAGCACTACAACAAAAGGTATATTTGTATGCCAAATTATTTCACTAGATTTTGAATGAATTCACTGGTTGTAGTGAACAAGACCTAGTGGGGATGTAGTGAATTCACTAGTCTAGTGAATGGGGATTAATGAACTACATTCACATTTTGTAGTAGTGAAGGAAATCCATATTTTCTTAAGCAAATTCAGTATTTGTTCTATTTGCAAAAAATCAAATTTTCTTTTTTTTTTCCAAAATAGACTCTAAGTGTTTTGCATGCTTTTCAACAAATTTAAAATATACTAAAATGTCATCAATATACACAATGATTAACTCATTCAACTTATCATGGAAGATGGAATTCATGAAGGTTGTAAATGTTGAAAAAACATTGCGCAACCCAAATGGCATGATTAAAAGCATGTATGAGCCATATTTAATCCACATCACCATCTTTTCCACAACACAGATGTCATAATATGTCAATTTCAAATCCATTCGACTAAAATATTTAATTCCTTTGAGTTGGTCTAAGAGGTTGTTAATTTGAAACAAAAGATAATATTTTCTGATTGTGATTTTATTCAAGGCCTAATCATCTATGCAAATTCGTGACTTTTTGTCCTTTTTATCCATAATCAAGATTGGTGCCCCTTAAAGTGGTTTATTTTGTTTGATATACCCTACCTTAGGAGGTCATTTATTAGTGCATTTTTAAAAATTCCTTTTGGTTCAACCTATATGTTGTTTTAGACAATGGAGCCAACCCAGGCGCCACCTCAATCTTATGGTCTACCTTTTGATAGGGAGGAAGGGACTTAAACAATTTGCTTGTCAAAACATTTGAAGTTTTTTTAAATGAGTGAAAAATAGATTTAAGGAATTGGTTCGCCATTTTTGGCAAAGCTTTAAACTCCCTAAATTAATTAAAAATAACACACTATGAAAAATTGTGTCCGTGACAACTAGACTACCTTACAACTAGAGCTCCAAAATAACTAATATATAACTACATTGTAACTATCCCATGGAAATATGACAAATTAATAAATAAAATGCCACATCAAAAAATCAAGGAATTGTATTATAGTTGCAAATTAGTTGCAAGATGTATATTTATATAATACAATGTACGCACTACATATGGTTGTAGTCAACCATGTTTGACTTTGTTGACAAATTACACTTTAGTCACATGTAACAAGTACATCACAACTAAAATAAATTTAATTACTAATCAATGACTACTTTGCAACAAATGTACGACCTTGAGTAACAAATATGATCATGCCACGTGTATACACTTCCACCACCCAATATATATGACATTTCAACTTGTTTACAACTAATATGCAACTATATTTCAACTTAAAATTTGAAATTTAAAAATTTGAAATTTGGGTGGGAAACCTTTAAGCAAGTGACACATGGCAGTATATCAACAAATTTGCTCCAATGCATCAATGACCTTAGTGCGTTTATGCTTATGGGCTTTTGTTTTTGCTCTTGGAGGTTAAAGGGTCTTATTTTTGTTCTTAGAAAGGTTGAAGGCTTTTGTTTTTGCTCTTGGAGGTTGAAGGGCCTTATTCTTGTTCTTAGAGAGGTTGAAGGCTTTTGTTTTTGCTCTTGGAGGTTGAAGGTTTTTGCTCATCAAGAGGTTCAAGGCTTTTGTTTTTGTTTTTAAATGTTGAAGGTTTTCGTTGTTTCTTTTGAATGTTGAATGTTCTTGCTCATACTTTTGGATGTTAAAGGTTCTTACTTTTACTTTTTGATGTTAAAGGTTATTGTTTTTATTCTTGGATGTTCAAAGTTTTTATTTTTGGTTTTGGATGTTGAAAGTTCTTGCTCTTACTCTTAGATATTAAAGGTTCTTACTTTTGTTCTTAGATGTTAAAGGTTCTTATTCTTATTCTTAGATGTTAAAGGTTTTTGTTTTTGGATCTTGAAGGTTCTTACTTTTATTTTTGGATGTTGAAGGTTTGTATCGATTCTTGGTCTTTTGTTTATTTGCATATATTAAAATAAATGATGTGAAAATATATTGCATTTTATTTAGAAGTTGATCGTACAAGTTTAATTGAACTTATAATGATGAAAGATTTATGAAAGGTGATTTTTTAATGATAATCATGTTACATATGTCTTGTTTTGTGTTTGAACATTTTTTATGACTTTTGTTGTTTTTATGTTATAGGGCCAAACTTTCATTATGTTTCAATCCATCAACATCAAAATTATGTATATAAAGTAGGATTCTTTCAAAAGTACCTAAAATTGTACATTATTTTATTCTATTTGCAAGTGTATAAATTATAGTTTAACTTGTATCAAGTGTTACATTTTAGTGACAAATAAGTTGCATGTTAGTGGTAATATAATTGTAAACTAGTTTTATTCAAGTTGAAGGGATTATTTACTATTTTTTACATTATAATGTTATGACATGCTACTAATTTCATTTCGCATGTGGAACTAAATATCATAACATTGTAGATTTTAAACAAATAAGGTGGATTGAAAAAATTGCATGGCTCAAGCTCCATTTCAACAAAAATAGAGAAAAAAATCATTTATGAAACATAATGTTTTAGATGACAATATTTGATTATTTTGGGTCATCATTTTTATGATCTAACCTTTTGTTCAGATAGAGAAAAATGTTTGTTATAAATAGCTTGGGCATTATATTTATATTCATAGTTAGATTACCTTTTGATAGAATCATTTTTAAATTTCTTTTGTAATGTATTTTTCAACATGGAATGTAAATCTATTTAAAGTTTCAAATTCATTTCATGTTTATAAATAGTGATGTCCACTGCAATTCAACATTATCTATTATAATTAGGACAACATGATAATGGTTGTGTGAAGTTTGTATAATTGCATTGTAAGTTGCAATTTAGTTGTTTAGTACTACTAAAATCAACTACCATACAATTGCTTTAAAACCCAAACACTTAGTTGCAAATTAGTCACTAAATTTTTTATTTTCATTTCATCTTTAATTGTAAGTTAGTTGCAAAGGATAGGAACAAAATTCATTGTTCAAATGGATGAATGAAATAATTAAGATTAAATTTGTCAAACTAGTTGTAAAATAGTTGTAAATAAGTTGCAAAAGGTATTAACATATGTCATCCGTCGACAAATGGATGAAAAGCCACATTGGCATTTTGTTCACCACATTGGAATGTGTGTGAGAATCTTACGTGGAGATTAGTTGCAAAGAAGTTGCATATAGTTGCACTGTATATATGATATTATATATAACATAGGGTGTCCACTATAACTATTGCAACTTGTCTGTTAACACTCAAGGCCATATAAATACCATGAGTTGCAAGTGTTCGTTGCAACTAGAAAACCCTTTTACTTTCCACTGCTCTTGTTGTTATTATTGGGTCTTGCACCTTTGTGTGTGACTTCACTTGTCGACTCCTTTTGCTAGCGATGATGATGGCCATTGTCCTTCATACACTCCACCAACTTCATCAAATCCTAGCAAGTCTTTGTAATGTCTCCTTGTTAAAAGACTAATGTTTGAACCCATAACTTTAGGCCTTGCAACAAAGCCAATTTCCTTGCGAATTCCTCCTTCAAAGGAATAAAACTTGGTCTTGTGTTAAAATCTTATGCACATAATGTGTGAAGGCCTTTGGACCATTGTTTTAGTTAAGTTCTAGAAGCTCCATATCATCTTTCAACACTTGGTATTGTGCAAAGTGAATATTTCATTCAATTGCACCTTAAACTTTTCGTCGGTCAAAATCTCCATCAAGTCCAAGGTGACTTCTTTTTGCAAATTCCACCATTTTAACACATGGTCCCACAAGAAAGATTAAGCAATATGAAGTATATTTCATTTGAGATTAAACATTAAGTTTCCATGTAGACATTCACCTGCAAAAGCTAATAGCAAAAATGCTTCACCTTCATCTCTTTCCTAATAAACCAATCCGATTGTTTTGTTTTGATGGGCTTGGCCAACATCCCCTTTTGAGGAATCAACATAACCCCTTTTTCAACCAAGGCTACCATCAACCCGTGATTCATATCTTGATGTTGGAACACCATGGCTTGGAGGGCTTTTACCATCTTCACCATGCCTTCCCTTGATCGAAGGAATACAAAAATCAGAAGTGTTCCTAGGATCACAAATAGCTTGCCTTAGTTCACCTTATGCTCTAATTATTTTTCTTGTTCTTCCACTACCTCTGTCATTAGGTGTGGGTCATTGCTTCCTTCGTTTGCTCCAAAACTTGGACTGTCTATTCATCCATAATATTCCTTTGAAGGGTGTTGCATTGGTGCCTTTTTGGCGAAAACTCTAATGGGACCAACAAATAATCTTTAGTTGAGGAATTTGAGCCAACTTTAAAGTTATTTATTTATTTATTTATTTTAGCCTTCTTCTTGGCTAAGATTTGCCTTTGTCCTTTAAAAAAGAGTTTTGGTTTGGCCTTGTTTTGCGAAAAAAATTCCCTTTAGTAGCCTTAAGAAGGGAATTCAATTTTGTTTCATCCATTACGATTTGCAACAAGTCTAGGTCTTTTGGAATCATCACAATGACGTCTAAATGAAGCATTGGCCTTGTTGTCGCTTGAGTTAACAAGCAAACCACCTTGGCTTTTGTTGACTTTCTTTCCTTTCCTTTTTGGATTTAGATTTGGCTTGGGGTTTGAAATTGTCTATTTGACCGGTTTTCATGTGCCTGCCATCCTAAGTCTTCAAAGGTTTGTTTTAATACCACTTGTCATTCTCAAACTCGCCTCAACGTTCCTTTATGCCCACAACTCCAAATCATGTTCTTGAATTACTTGCACATGGCCAAACCACACCCAAGTTAGTCTCCTCATCTACAAGCCAATTCACAAACCAATTCTCACACTTTGATTAATTCTTACCCCAATGGGTGAGACTTAACCAATGTTGTGTGTGTAAATGTTTATAGATTTACATTGTGTGTAAGTGTAAATCTATTTGACATACTTTCTACATGTTGTGTAAGTGTATAAAATTTGTTTAGAAAAGTATAAGTGCAAGTGTAAGTGTATAGGAAGTGACATATAAGTGTAAGTGTCAAATGTTTACACTTACATTGTTTTACAGTTTTTTCACACTTACATTTTTTTTTTGCATTGTTTTACATTGTTATTTTTTCATTTTTTTCATTATTTATATTTACAAATTTTTGAATTATTTTGTACTTAGACTTTAATTTACGTTAACACTTATGTTATTTTATGTTATCTAAATGTAAAATAAGAGTGTGAATGAAAAATGGGAGACTCATAAGCAAAGCAAGCTCCTGAGCTTGCAATGAGCAATGGCTATGGTGGGCAGTGCACTACACAACTTCAAAAAACTTGCAAAAAGCTAAATCCTAGAGTTACCCTTTTTTCACACTTATATTTACATGGCCAATGTTTTCTTTTGTACATAGCTGGGTAAGTGTTTTGTACCTCATTTACACTTAGACACATGTAAATGTAAGTGTAAAGAGATTTACACTTACACAATTTTACACACCTATTTACACTTCCGCACACAACACTGAACTTAACCTGCCACAGATTTCCGTGATGGTCCAGGACTTCTGTGGCCAAAAACTCAAGTCTTGTCCAATAGTCCAACCATGTTTTAACTTGGACACTTAGTTGAGCAAGCCTCTTTGCTTGACCCATGACCCACCCATTTGCTCACAACACATCTATGTGTCCTACACAAGCATGCCAAACCAGGAATCAAACCTAGTTCAACATTTAATCACAAACCCATTTGGCCAAGAGGGCTGCCCCATGGCGGTCCTGGCATGGGACCCAACCAAGCAAGCCCACATTGGGCCTCGCCGGGAAAGGCATGTCACTTACCCTCAATAAGATATATTGTAAAAAGGACACTTTTGGTCCCCATAAAGCATCTCCACCCACATCCCTTTTTGGGCTTCTAGTAATGTTTACCACATTTTAACATATAGTGTTAATTAATTCCTCGTACTACTCATAAACATGACAAAATGGATAACAAATGGATACACTATTTAAGTGCCACCACCTAGGCCAATCATTGTGGTTGATCAATGAAAAGTAGTCAATGTCTTTTGTTGGCCCTTTTTGAGATCACATATCATGTGCATGTTTACAGTTCCAAACTCCAGTTCAGTTTCATGATATTTCAAGACTATACTTCATCCACAGTATCATGCATGGGCAATTATTTTTGCTGCTGCTGCTCTTAGACATTTGAGGTTGAGTTCTGGTGCGTGAAATTGACACTTAAGAGTTTATTAGTCCTATTGGGTCCAAAATCCCATGAAATAAGTGTGGGTTTCTATCAGATCTGACCACGTTAGTTTTACTGAGTCCAAGCTCCAAGCCCACATCAAAGGAGGGACAATGGATGCTGCACCTCAGGTACCAACTGTTAGTAGTTAGTACCTAGTGTTAATTATATTAATTAGTTTTGGGGGTGTCTCCCAAAACTGCCTGCTGTCCTGTTTCATTGGCTGTTAAGAATTTTTTTCTATGTGCCCCCTTCTTGCTTACACTAGTACCTGACTCCACGAGAGTGTGAGTACCAATTTGCCCAGCACTGACCCACAATGTTAGATTCACTCTCACCTAGTATGGTGGAGGAGGTGGATGCATGACCAGTATCCTCTACCAATATAACTGATACTCCCTACCAATAGCCTAGACAGAAAATAGTAAAGAACAGAGGGAGGGATAGAACTTTTTGGCAATCCCAATAAGAAGACTTGTTCTTTTAAAAAAATTCTGAGGGGGAGAGGTTTGGGGTGTGAGATGTGAGTTTTTCCTTGTGGGGGAGGTTTCAGGGTGGGTGTGAGATATGGGGAAGAGTTTGATTTCAATAAGTCAAAGGAGCTGCTAGCATGTGTAGCATGTTGAATCAAAGGCGCTCACTGTAGTGTCCAAAAACATAGAGTAACTACAATAGCTGACTCACTTTATCCCATATGCTTTGCCCTGAGTTCTACTCTTCTAACCTATATATTTAGCTCAAAGGAGAAGATTTTAACGTTTTGTAGTATCTTGACAGCTCCAATACCATCTACATTATTTTGTAAAAATGTTAAAGTTTTCAAATGATAGGCTACTTCTTTTAAGAATAAAAATTTGTAAAGGAAAAATAGAGGATCTTTTAGAATATTCAACAGTATTTTGATTTCCACATGAAATCTTCAAATTCAATTAATTATGTGCAAAACATGTGTTTAAGCTGCCAAGCTACTAAGCTTGGTTAATGTTTTTGTGATGGGCCAATCAAAGATGCCCATCATAAAAGAAAAGAAAATTGAACTTTGGGTCCCCACAACTAGTTAATATGAGCCACAATATACTACTATATTGTATGACCATTATCCTTGGTTCAAGAATGAGGGTCCGGCTGCGCCATTATAGCTCTATCTCTCACCAGATTTCCCTCAATAATCTTTGTCCTATTTTATGGGGAATGGTCCAATCCCCACCCAACAGAGTTGATTTCATCAGCTTAATAAAATGTAAGTCATAATATAGTGGAGGATGCCAATGATTTGAGCCTTCATATGTATGTCTCCCTCCCATCCACATCTTAGAAGCAAGAGTTGGCATTAGACCAGGTTGAAGAATGGGAGTGTCCTTCCAAAGGAGAGAAAGTTGCTGCGGATGGAATTGTGCTACCAACCTTCAAAGAATTTTGGGATTCGGGAACATGAAGAAAGTTGGGGAGTTTATGTATGATTGCAGAATCAAGGCAAATGAAGTAGTTGTTCAGAAAGCTTGTGAAGAGAGGGGGAGTAGGGTAGTTGTTGCCGAAGATAGGGGGATATATAAGAAAGGAGCTGTTGTTTTTTTCCCTGGAGGCTTAAAACTGAGTCATGGAAGAAGACAGGAAGAGTTGCAGACAGTTCTTTAAAAAAAAGTGCATGCAGATTATAATAATACACATAGATTGTTTGTCATATGTGCCCCCCAAGGTATGCTTATGAATGTCTTTCCCTTAGTTTATGAATGTCTTTCAAGAATTAGGAAGTGACAAAGTATAGGTTGCAAGCACAGACAATCTTATTAAAAGGGTACTTCCTGATCTTACCTACTAATACAATGACAGCCCCAATGACAGGTTTGGTGTCTTATTCCTGTACTTTTGTAGGTTTTTTTTTCCTAGGTGAGACTGGTGCTGGTCTGCTTGCTTGTTCCATTATGTCATGAAATGCTACTCATAGTTAAAACTTAAAAGAAGAAAAAAATATAGCAGACATATAGTAGGAATGTGCATTTTACCAATGCTGCAAATCAACTGTTGACACATTGGTCATGCTCTAGAGGGTGGACACATTGGTTGTGCTTAGACCAGCCTTGGTAGACCCGATGCACACGCTCCTAGGTACCAAAAACGAGAGTCCATAGTACCTTTTAAGGGTACTTTGCAGATGCCAGGAGAATGAGTAAAGCAACATGGCATGTGTGTACCCATGAACCTGGATTCAACTTGTACTGTTGTTTGTCTTTTTCTAGTGTTCCCAATAAGCACAGTCCTTTACATTGCTAGAAAAGGCTTTCGGAGCTAAAAGCTGAATTTTTGGGTGTTATTGAGCCTTAGTGGAAGTGAAAAGGGGTGTTGCTATTTGTTTGTTTGTTTGTTTGTTTGTGCCATGTGGTTCACATTTTGTCATAGAGTTATATTGCTGTGTAAGACAGTTCATCCAAACATTTGCACTTTCCTGTTTGTTTTGATGCCAACAAACCTTTAAAGTCTGCAATTGCCAAGACAAAAGTTGGTGAAAGTAGACAAAAAAAGCCAGATGAGCTCTGATGGATTCTGAAGCAAAACTGCTGTCTACTTATCAACCGGACCCAAGGATATGCACATGCTGTGGGTCATGGTTTCCCATGGAGAATAGTTTTTAAAACCCTCGAAATCAGATATCAAAGTCATTTCTTCTCTCTATCAGCACTCTACTAGCAGTTTAATCCCCCGCAACACCATGAGAGAAAGTTCAAATCCTTGGCAGCATTGCTTGCTCGCCAAAGAAGTTAGTCAGTTTGGCCTTTTTTCACCTAAACCCTAAATCCTTGGGAATGGTGGGGAGAGAATGGGGCTCAGAGATCGGGCTCTTCTCTGCATTCTTTTTAAGCCAAGATCCTCAGTTGTCCGCAGTCAGTCCCTTAAAACTCAAAGAATCCATGGTTGTGAAGATACCCAAGGCCCCCAAAGTGCTTACTGAGCTTTTTTGTCTCTCAGAAGGAGTTTCCTCTCCTGTGTCCTGAACTTGGAGAGCTTTTGCAGAGGATTTGGAAGAATGATTGCCAACAACTTTTTGCCTCATCTGCTTCACTAGATTAAAGCCAAGACTTCCCCAAATGGCTCTAAGTTTTTTTCAGAAGATGCTAAACACCCCCTAATGAGCACTGCGAGGCACAAAAAGTGACGGACAGTGCTCAGATGCCTGGTTTCTATCATAGGGTTTGCATATGTGTATATATTAAATAAAAGAAAAGTGTGTTCTTTGTTTGTGCTCAATTCTTTGCTGCTGGTTGACACCTTTTTCCCTCAAGAGCAAAGTGGAGGTTGTTAGGTTGGAATTCAGCTTGGGACAACAGAACAAATTAAATAATGTTCTTTTTGTAGAACACATGCACAACGTAGAATCGCACAGGATGCAAAAAGACAAGCTCGAAAGTTCACCAAACAATGCTTGTTAAGAGGTATTTAACGTCTGGCATTTTTTTCTACTTCAGAGCTCAATATTATGATTCAGTTGTTACTTACTGCAAGTTCACTGTAGGTCCATATTTGGATTTGGTTGCACAAAATGAGCAAGTCTAGCAAGAGGCCACAAATTGACAAAATTGGACATTTGAGGAATCATCTCTCTTACTTGCTTTTAACTTATCTACTTCATTCACGGTCTTAGAATGTTTCATTATTACATTCCTTCCTGAAAGAAACCAATCTTCAACCAAAGCTTTGTATAAAACCAATGCAACTTACAATCTGGACATGCCATCAACAGGAACAAAGTTCATGCAACTAATGAATTTTAGGGAGGAATCTGGAGATGAAATGAGACTAAAAACAATATTATCTTCAGACTAGCCATTTCTGCAATTACAAGCAACAAAGTACAAGTAGCCCTGCTCTATTTCAGTTAAAGATCTTCTCCTCTCTTTCTATTTCATTTAATTTGGATATCTAAATGGACTGAAATGATATATGGAAAGATTTGCTTCCATGTTGGGCAATCCTTGCATATATGGCCCTCCTTTCTGCAGAAAAAACATCTTAGGTCACTGCTTCACCAAAATCCCCTAGGTCTTGTTTGTACTTAACTTAGTTATACATGTTTCAATTGTAGTTATATTGATAATTATCACATATTTTAACCATTGCAATTATAAGTGTTTTGATAAAATCACCCACCTTCATCTTTCAAAAAATTGGTTATTTTGCCATCTTTGTCCTCCAGACCTTTGATCAAATTCCTTATTATCAAATCTATTATGGTTACTTGACTTCAAATAGTTCTCTTGCTTCTTCTCTAAAGCTATAGATTCTTTTGCTTGAACTACATTTGTTACAATTCTTTACAAGGGCAATTCTTTACAAGGGCAATGGGCCTCCCAACATTCTCCTAGGGCATTGATTTATATTATGTTGATAACTCCTGTGTAAAGTGCAATTTCTTTTAATAGTTGGCATTTTTTAATATAATGATCCTCATTATAAAAATTTAGGTAGTACACATCTCTTAAGTAAATGTTTGGATGCACTTTTTGTGCCCCCCCATTTTTTTTTTCTATCATAGTAGTCTTCCATTGTTTCATATTTCTTCTCAGATCATTTTTGTTGAGTTTGCTACTTGAATTATAGTTCCCCTAAGCATTCCCAAGATTGCCAATTTTAACTTGGTATGTAACCTTCATGAAATGTTTCTTGTAAATACATATCATATGAGCAATTTGGCATTGTTGCAAAAATCTATTAGAGTGGTATTTCATAGTTTCATATTTCTTTTGCTTAATACTTTTAAAGTAGCAATTGCTTGCCCTTCACTTCACACAACATTAAATCGTGCTATAAATGTTCATTGGACATTTGCCCATGTCGTAGTCGGGTTTGTCCTCTCATACCTATCAAACCAATTGACTAGTATTTTCTTTAATGAATTTTTAAAATATTATAATTTATGTGCATCAATATTTTCCCCATTAGTCACACACACTTTGGTCAATTGTTGAAAATGTGAAGTTGGATCATCACCATCCCGATATAAAGGTAGTTGAATTCTTAATATATTTTTAGTTGGAGCCACCATTGCTAGAGGTATTGGGAAAATTGTGGTTTGAACAACAATTATGCTTAATTAAGCTATTAAAGTGAACTGTGTCAATAAGTTGATAATTGGTCAAAGATTTAGGTCCTCTGCTTCTTCATTTATGGAAAGCTAAATGGAATGAATTGTTTAAGTGTTAATTTCAAGCTAGAGTAAACTAGCACCCACCATTGCACCATCCAAAAAATCTCATTCTAAAAAATCTCATTCTAGGATTTCATGGATAGGATGAAACTATCCCCCAAAGGTCAGTTTATTTGATATTATTTTATTTTAGTTTTTTTTTCTCTAGTTTAGTTTTTTTTCTTTTTGTGATAGTTTTTTGGCCCACCCTTAACCCCAAGTTTTTTTGGGGAAACTCCTACCTACTCCCAACCTACCTACTACCTCTTTTCCTACCAACCCACCTACCTCCTTCATCATGTAAATCCCTCCTTATCCACCTCATTTTGCACTCACCTCCATCGTTAGAGCTTGGGAAAGCTTGAGTAATTTAGAACTTCAAGGCGAACTTAAAAACATGGAGACACAAGGCAAGAAGAGCTTAGGAACATGGAGACACAAGGCAAGGGAACTTAGGAAAGTGGAGATGCAAGGCAAGAGGAACTTCAACCCAGTGGTAGAAGTGGGAGCTTCAAGTTGAGCTCCTTCCCTTCTCCTCCTTTTTGATTTCTTTTGTCCTTCTTTTGTTGCAAATAAGGTGACAATAATGGTGCCATTGTCTTCTTCTTCTTTTTGTTTGAAAAGAAGACGAAGACAACATTGTGGTCATCTTTTTATGTCCTTTTGTTGCCAAAAATGCGACAACAACAATGTTGTCATTTTTTTTGGTCCTTCTTTTGCTATGAAGAAGGCAACAACAATGGTGCCATCATTTTTATTTATCCTTCTTTTGTTGCAAAGAAGGCAATGATAGTAATGTTGTCATCTTCTTTTGAAGTTCTTTTGTTGCGAAAAAGGCGATGGTAGCAATGTCGTCATCTTCTTCTATCTTTCTTTTGTTATGAAGAAGGCAAAGGCAATGGTGTCGTTGTCTTGTTCTGTCATAGCAATGCCATTGTCTTTTTTTGTCCTCTTTTGCTACAAAAAAGGTGACGACAATGGTGCCATTATCTTCTTCTATTATATCAATGCCATCGTCTTTTTTTATCCTTCTTTTGTTGCAAGGAAGGTGACAACAACAATGTCGTCATCTTTGTGTGTGTTTTTTTTTCATGTCGTCATTCTTTTTTTTGGCCTATCGTCATTGGCTCTGTTGGTGCTCCTTTCAAAGGGAGAACAAGTCACTCCTAAGCTTTTGGTCCTTTGAAAAATATAAAAGATTCAATATGTTTGTTTATTAAAGTTTTTGTTTGGATATGTAGGATTGCAATGGGTAGAAAAAGGAAATTGAAAAAGGTTTATTGTGATCAGGAAGTTTAAAAGCAAAATGTTGTTACATCAGAATTGGCAAGTGGGGAACCCAGAGTTGATGAAACAAGTAGTCAATGTAGTTTAGAGTTGGTCATGGAGATTGTGTCCAATCCAAGTGATGAGATCCCTCCCAAAACAAATTGGGAATTTTGATCTAAAAGTGGTAGGTTAAATTATTTTAGAATTTACATAAATTAGACTTCATTAAATTGATTTAGAAATTTTTTACAATTTTTTTAAATTTAATTATACCTACCTCGTTCATCATTTGATGGAAGGCACAAGATTCTTTTGTGAAATTATTTTTCATTGCAATACCGGAAAAAAAGTTAGTCTTATTTGCAATAATTGCATTTTATTGTGTGATCTTGTTTCTAAGGTTTAAGGTTAAGGTTTTTTGAATTAATTTTTTTTTTTTTTTTTTTGGGGGTTTGTGGTTTAGGTCCAAATATTAAAATTGACCCCACTCAACCACTAACATCCCCTTGTCTACTTGATATTGCTCATAAAGACAAGAAATGGAGTAAGGATGGGTCAAAATGGCAATGTAAAGTTGACAATTGCATCATTGCATATGATGTTACATGGTTGTTAACCAAACATTTAAAGAAAGTACATGGCTTAATGGCAGAGAAGGCCAAACGCAGGAGGCCCTCAACTTCTAAAGGGGTCCAAGCAAGATAAAGTAGACAAGAAAATTAGTCTTTTTAGATGCAAAATTGAAATTATTGGTAAAATGTGTATTAAAGTAGGTTATTTCAATTGACAATTTGAATTTTTTTTCATCCAAACATAAAATAATTGTATTACTTTAACTTGAAAACACATTATTCGAACCCCAAAAAAAAATTGCTCTACTTTCACTCTACTTGTCAAAAACAATGATATTGTTTTTTTCTAGAAAATACCAACAAAGTAGGTATATTTTACATGGAAGTAGAAATCAAATTATGTGGTGAGGGACATATATTGATGGAGCATATGCACCCAACAAAAAAAAACTAGGTGTATTGTATTGTTTTGGAATCAAGCATGTTTAAGACCATTAAAAGTGCCTTGCAATCAAACAAATTGTTGAGGTACTCAATGAACTCCAAATGGAAAACAATTGATAGATTTGGGACCCAACTAAAAGGCCTTCAGCCCAACATAATAATTTGAGGTCATTCCAACACTTCATTTTCATATTCATAAAACCTTTTGAAGTAGGAAATTGGGCTCAAGTAGAATAGCAAGTGGAAAGGTTTAATCCAAACCATTGATTTTTTGTTTTAGAAGTAGGGGTAGGTTAAAGTGACCTAAAAAAATATGGTCATCAAAAGCCCATCCAATGGTCTAAAATGGGCCACATATGCCCTCTTTCAAAATTAGGTGATCAAACACCTTTTTCGATATGGTTTTTCAATTTAAAGTTTGAGTAGAAGATGCTCCAACTTTCGTGTGAACTCCAACGCCTTTGCTTCTTTATAGTAGTTTTTCCCAAATGCCATCACTTCGGTGTTAGAACAAGGGTCAAAGTCTAAAACATGTTGCAAGCTTGTTGTAGGGAGTGGATGTTGAAGTTGTTGTTATCTATGTGAGAGAAATAAAATTTCTTTTTGCCCAAGGATTCTAGGTCTTCAAAGTTGAAAAGGGAGGGTCTATTGAAAAAACAAAATAGACAAATCTGGAATTTTGTTTGAGGTCAAGCTTGTAAGTTGGATGAGTAAATGATAGCATCAATGGGAAGAGCATGGAACTTAACACACTTTAGAACTAGAGCTTCAATATTAACTTTAACAATGTTGATTTTTGTCGGTTCTATCAAATCGAAAAAGCATTCGAGAATCAAAAACACCCTGCTGAACTATCAAATACTTTTTTAATTCCTGGGAATGAAGCAAGAAAATTGTATAATTAAGGTCATTTGCAACACATCATTGTTGCCTATTTAGAAATATTTGCATAAAGTACTTGATATTGTGTAATGCTTACATCTTGGAAGGATTATGTCCTCATTTAAATCTTTATGACCTAGATTTATTAGGTCTATGATTAGGATTTTGTGCAATATGGTCTTGGATTTTACAACATGTAACTAGGATACTATGAATTATGACCCTATGCTTTGGATTTTGTGCAGAATCTTGGTTAGATTTTTGCAACTTGTAACTAGGTCATTATCAACTATGAATTTGTGCACTGGTTTTTGTGCATTGTTTGTTTGGACCTATTGGGTTTATTAGATCTATCCAAGTTGATTTTCTATAAAATGCACCTGGATTTTGTGCATTATATACATCCCAAGGCAATTTGATTAAATATGTTGGATTTTGTGCACTATGCAATTGGACTTTGTGCACTAGAATATGGGCAAGATGGTTAGGTATGTGATTTTAGTTGGTACATACATGTGATTAGGGTAGGATTTTCCCATATTCCATCTTGAAGTTGCCTTGGGCTATTTAAGTGGGTAGTCTATTTCATTTTTCATGGTCCATAAGCTTGTGCCAAAGTTTGGGATGTGTGGTTAAACATGTTGGTGTGGTCGGATTGTTTGAAGTTGAACATGATGTAGAATGCATGATGGTTGCATAGGGGGATCATCTTTTGAAACAATCTAACTCCATGACAACATATTGAACCACGCCTCCAAGGGAATCTCAAATTAGACATTAGTTGTGGATTTCAAATCACTCGCCAATTTGTTCTTCAATTTTTTCAATGCAGTTTTTAGAGTTGTTTGCCACATTTGAGGGGTATAGAATGTAAATATGCATAAAAGATCTAGTAGAATATTAGTCATTCAAAATGTGAGGACTTGGAGATTGCAAGCTTGCCAAAAGTATCTAAAATGAATGCAATTGTTGAAGTCATCTCTATTCTAGCCTTCATAATATTTGCAAGCATTTGGTCACTTATTTATTCTTCAACAGTTTGGCCCAAGTTAGTCTTGGTGTAATCATGTCAATTCACGTGCTTGGGGAATTTGCTGGAAACTTGTTGCAACATCATTCACAAATGTGGTGAATGCTTGGAAATCAACTTTGGCTCAACTAAAGCACTTGTGATCTTGCAATAATTCTTCAGGTTTATTAGGAGAGGACATACTACTCCAATTTCTACAAGAAGTTGTTAAAGCTCAATAACATTAATGTTTTGACGTAGTAGTGGATTTATTTGGATTTGCATCAAGTTAGGTCTACTATTGGAGGAGCTATAGCAGTTCATTCTTGTTTTCATTGATCAATTTTTTCATTGGTTTGTTTGGGTCAATCCTCTTGTGTAAGCTGAAGTTTTAAGGCCTTGTTAATTTCATTAGGTGGTGTTATTAGCATATTTAGAATTGAACTTTTTATAAACGATGAATGTTTTTGTAGACTCTCATATTGAATGCCACATATGAGATAGGACAAACATAATTGCTTCAATAATTGTTGTCTCTTTTTGTGATGCTTTCAACTGCAAGTCTTATGTTGATCCTCATTTTCCATCCAACACAAGGTTTGATTAATAGCATTTTGATGTCTTCTGAAAGCAAACCAGTGATGATGCAAATGTGATATTTAATGGGTTTGGCATAGTGGTGAATGCAATGGGGTAGAAGGTGAAGCCATATCTCCCTCAAATTAATGATGAAATGGTAATTCAACAACATAACTTACTAAAAAAATAACAAAACCTATCAAAATTTACAAGTAATTAATTTGCTTTATTCTCGAACTACAAGTTGGCTAATACTATAGTTTAACCAAGAATAGAGAATTCCATTGAGAAAATTGTTTCCAGTTTTGCCTACCTAAAATCCAATGACAATTAAAAACAGAAGAGCTTGTTTGACCATAGTTACCAAGTGACATCAATGAATCATTCCTTGAGACGACATAACTTCCACTGTGAAGTAACTATAAACAACCCAAATACACAAACCATAATGCCAAATGCCTTCACCACAAACCCAAACACTTCTAGAATACCAAATTGGTAGAATATAACAAATTGTTTCCAAGAGCAAGTATAACTCATTTCCTTTGTACATAATCATCACTTTGATAAATAATTAATTCACTTTGTTCTTGAACTACAAGTTAGCCAATTAGGTTATAAATATTGGACCTAAAAAGATTTAAGATTGATAGCCACATTAGCAGATGGCTTAAGATTATAAGATTGTTGGGGAGGGGGAGGGATCAATTATTTACAAGCCCTATCATAGGCTGCCTAGTTAGAAGGTACATTTGCCCTATCCCTTTTGACTACACCCTTGGCTTATTTGACCAAAACTATCACTTTCAGTCCAATTTGATTAGATGTCCCATTGACACATAGTTAAGTAGGTCATTCTAGTCAAGTTGAATAGTCAAAAATTACATGTATCACTTAGGATGGTCCTTTAGTCAACATGGACATGTGCATTAGTCAAGTTGGACAATGTAGTCAACTTGAACAACTTAAAAAATCATGAATTGTAGTAGTGAAAGCAAGTAGGGGGTGTGGTTGGAAAGTAGGGAGAATAGTTGGAAAGGAGGGAGAGTGGTTGGTAACTAAGGTGAGTGGTTTAAAGTCAAACAAGGATATTAGTACTATTTGTGAAGAAAGGTCAGTGGTATTGACAATAGATGAATGGTTGGCTTGTAAGGAGAATGGTTAAAAAGTGTTAACCACTACTTTGGGTAAACATTTTAAGCACTAGGGCAGTTTATGGGGTTTGGTAAGCAATGAGGATGTTTGGAAAGCACTTTGAAGCTAGGTTTAAGCTTGATTTTGATGGTCAATGATTATACATATAGGTCACATTTAACGGTAGTGGTGGATATTAGTTGTGATAAACAAGTAATATAAATTACATGTGCATTGGTTCCCCATCAAATATTTGAGGTACAAGAAACAAAAAGCTATGTTCTTTGCTATTGTTAAAAAGCTTAAAGCTTTTGGCCTTGATCCAAAGTATGACCTAGAGAGTAAGCATGCCACAATAGAGGAATGTTGGTTTTTGTTTGGGGGATCTAGGAAATTCAAAATGAAGTCCCATGGCTTAAAGTTGGAAGATAAGGTGGGTATGGAGGAGATTTATTGGAGGGTTTTTGGGACAACATCTATTACAAATTATGAAATGCCTACCTAGAGTGTGTGAGGTTTCATTGTTAAATCAAAGGGCATTCCTATCAACTGGGCAAAAGCAGCTAAATCAATAGCAAAGGAAAAAGCATGTAGGGATGAGGTAAAGAACAATTGGCATCTAAGGGTAGTGAAGAGAGAACAAACAATAAATATTTTAGAAAGTGATGGGAGCATGATTCCCAATATAGAGGTCAAGGTATCACAATTGGCACCAAATAACCTAGGGTTGGAAGATGCTTATTTTGCATCCCTTGAGGATGACATGGGGCAATCATCCTATACAATGAGCAATTGCCTTAGTGGAGTGTCCATTGAAGATATCCGAAAAGTTACAAAGCTCTTGGATTTGAAGAAGGAGCTACATATTCAATGTAAGTCCAAGATTAGGTCATTGAAAGTGGATGAAAGCATTGTGTCCAACAAGTTGTTGGGCATAAAATATAATTTTCAAAATAGGAAAACAATAGTGGAAGAAGCGCAAGTAGAACTAATAGAGGTTGAGTAGGTCTTAGGTTGAGTAAGCCCAACAACAAGGCCAACCTACCATGGAACTTGTATACCATCAAACATCTTCCTTAGATTTTTAAATTTTTTTTGCATGTTTCATTACATTTAATCATAACCAATAACTTGTTGCACAAGGTCTATGTGGAACTTTGATATTGTTGCACTATCCTTATACATTGTGGGAGTAGTTTGGACAAGTACCTAGGGGTGCAATAATATGTAAACAATGTGGTAGTAAAAATAATTGTATAATTGTTCAATATGTGCTAGGAGTGGAAACTAAAATTCAAACAAATGATATTGGAGGACAAGATCAAGTGATCCACCATGGGGGAGGCAACATACAATGAAGCACAACTAGAGCACATCAAGCTACAACATGATTTTTTGCAACAAACTTGGAGTTAGTAGACTTGGAACGAAAGGAAGCTACAATCTAGACACAATTGTTACAAATGAAAAAACGTGGTGAAATTCCTTTTAGCCTAAGCCCATCTTACATCTTGATAGACCCCAAGGTGATGATCCCAATATGATTATCATCAACAAATGTGGCTTATGTGGGCAATGGTACCATTGTGGTGACATTGCTATCACCTCTCACCTACATACCTACCATCTAACATGTCTAGGGGAACACCTAAAAATGAACAATAGATGCAAGGTATGTAATTAGTGGTTACACCCTGATTGGTGGTCTGGTTGGGGCTTTAGAGACCTTGATTAAGACTTATCTTTTCTACCACAAGAGATGGGCCTTGAAGAAGAACGGGTTCAAGTTTTGAATGAATTGAAGGAGACCACAAAGGTCAATGTGCATGACTTCCTAGGTTGATGTTTAATTTACAACAATTATTTCAATGCATGTTTGTGAATACATCTCATAATTGAACCATTTCTATCGTTTTGCATATGGCAAATGTGACTTCTCATTATCGCAAATAGTGGTTTGTACAAGTGAGGACTTGGACATAGAACCTAGGTTGACTGAACTTGCATCAACTTTAAATGAAGAATCAAGATTCATTTTAATTGGCGCAATTTCAAGCGTGCCAATTAATAGCACCTATGATCCAATGCAGAATCCTTGTAGTGTAGCGCCATCATGCCCAATGTTGTCCCTCAAGATGGTTTCTCCAAGGTCTACCAGATTATCCATAGTTAATGACAACCTAGAAGGCTCTCCTAACATGCCAATGGTCTAGAACAAAGAAATTGTGACAAACATGAATGTCGGGAAAAAGTATGTCAATAGCCTAATTAAAAATCCAACCATGTGCTCCATTGCTAGGAAGGAGGTCCAAGGTCCTTTTACAATAACTAAAAACATCCATGGTAATCTATTTCCCTTTTATCACTATCCAATTATTTAGTTTTCTAGTTTTTTAATGGTGGGGTAGCCTAGTTATTTCAATGGTTAGGACATTTCAAGGGGTTAATTAGATCGTTGTGAACATGTTGGTGTAGAACATAAGGATGCCCAATAGCTTGGGGCTATCGAGCATGACATAATTTCAACTTTCACTCTTACAAAATAGCCTAGCAAAGGAGACCCTCCAACATATTGTGTTCGGGGTAAATTACTTGCATGCATTGATTATGTGATTATTGTTTGGTTATATGACTTTGTGTTTTAAGATCTATTTGTAAGCTTGGGCAACACATGGCATTTGCAAATTAGATTTGATATAGGTTAATAAGGGTTTTAGATTGAAGGACATGTTTATAAAATGCAACTTAAAAAGAAACTAACTAGTATCACACCACATATAAATTTCCAATGATCTGACATATTACCTATTCCAATGTGTGGTTCTTTGATTCATTACCATATTCTAGTTGTAGACTGTTGGCTTTCAACATAATCACACCCCAAAACTAGGTGCATCATTGGATGCATCCTTGAGGTGTACCCCCATCTAAACATGTATCTACTAAAGCACACAAGGGCACTCTAAACAAGGAAAAGGGCACACCATAAGGAAACAAGGGTATCCAAACCCATGGGAAGCCCATTAATGCAAATGAGGACAATGCAATTATAGGGAAGGAACCCCAATAAATCATAGGCACACCAACAAAAGTTGTGGCAACCCAAGCACCCAAGGATAACAAATTGAAGGAGAAGGTGCAAGAAGCAAAGGACAGCCCTGCAAAATAGAAACCACCACTAGTAAAGAGGGGTAGCCCAATGAAGGACAAGGCACCCAACCCACAATTAAAGGATCCATTGAAAGAGGTGGCATGCAAAGGAAGTAAAGGTAGTCCAACCTTGGACAAAGCAACAATGGATGTGGCTAAAAGCACCCCATCCAAAGACTAGAAACAACAAGGGGTGAAGAACAAGGCACCCAAGTAGAAACCTTTGACCAAACCCAATGGGCCCATTGGTGGCTATGTGGCTAAAAAGATGAAAGCTTGGGATGCAATTGTAAAGCAGACTAATCATTCTAATGATGGGCCTAAGTCTGAAGAATTAGACCCTCATGATGGATTAGATTTTTATGATGAGTCATATGATAAGCAACTATTTAAATATGTTGTACCAAAAGTAGCTACAAAGATACAAGAGCGGTCAAAGGACTCAATCCAACCTATAAGTATTTGCATTATAGGTGTAGAGACTTGTAGCACTAGTGCAAAAAATTAACATGGTACATTTCTATCCAATTTGACTATGCAATTTTGAAGGCATTTACATTTTGGTAGTTAGGCACTAGATCTTTATGACAAAAGCCAACCATTTGTATAGGTTGTGTAGCCATATGACAACATTTTTGTAGGACTAAATTAATTGTAGCTTACATTTCAAAATTGTAGTCATTTGGTGATTTGTTTGCTACAATGCACATAAGGAACATGGGAACAATTTTGTGGATGGCAATGGGGACAATGCTATAGGGGTTTCCTTGTAGATGGAAATTGAATTGGACAAACATGCAATTTCCTTGGCAATAGGACTGCCATTTTATACCCCATTTTGTAAATGTATAACTATTTGTAACTTATATTATTGGAATTAGACACGTATGATGTGGCAATTGGTAAGCACTAGAATCTAATAAACAATTGATCAATGGGTATGAAATGTTTCATGTCCATTTTTGTATTCCAAAACTTAACACTTCACATGTTCAGGCAACATCTTCATTAATTCTAATCATTGTGACCATGTTAATATTCATAGATTCAAGATAATGGTTTCATTAATACAATCACCATACACTCTTTGGTGATGGATCTCAACAGTGCACCTTAAACCCACCGAGAAGATTTGATTAGAACCCAAAGCTCCATCACCAATATTTGCATTAGCCAAGCCAAATTGTATAGTCTAACAATTCAAAAGTGTTAAGTAATTAGTGCATGCCCACCTAAGTATGTGGGGAGACGGTCAATGCTAGATGAGACTTCAGATTGATAAAAAAAAACTACTATTGACAAAGGACGTCACCACTGAAAAAGGACTTGAACAATGTTGGGAAAGAACATCATTATTGAAAAACTTGAATATGTGTGAACACACTACTAGAAAAGGACCTAAGCACAACTGAGAAGCCTTATGGGACACTGTTGGAAAAGCATTAGAATATTACTAAAAGGACTTGACCATTGTTTAAAAGGACTTTAGTCCTAAAAAAGGAATGGTTTTCCAAGATTGATTTGCTACAATGCTAAGAAAGAACTTCAAGTGCTTAGACAAAATAGAAAAGATGCCAATGCTTAAGGTTGTAGGACCTATAGTATTATAGGAAAGAAATATGTATGAATTCTTGTATATTGTGTACATATTCAATCTAAACCACATTAGATCGACATGTTATTAGAAAAAAAAAACAACATGTTTTATGGTAGGTTGATCTTAGGAGTCAAACTTTGCTTTTACATAAGGGTGTAAAAGCATGGGCCAAGTAGATACACCATCAAGGACATAAGTTGCTTTAAACAACATTGTTCAAACTTAGTTCACTGAACTTGGAATGTTTTACATTCCCAATGTTGCAACAAAACCTTGGATCAAATTATAGTCCTAGAAATAGAAATTTGAGTCAATGCATTATAACTAACAAGGCTTTGTCTTTTAGATATACTTACAATGAACTTTAGACATCACAAACAAACACATCCAACAAACTAATCATCAATATTGTGCATAAGCCTTAGGTCTTCAAGTGATTCTTTAATCAATTGAAGAGTGTCATTGGGCAACTCAAATGTTGGATAATTTCCTTTGATGATATGCGAAGTTGGAGGCATCGTAAACTTTGATGCACACAAAATGTGGGAGTAGACATAGGTAGGTTGCCCATTATCATTAAAATAATATGTCTTGTTCCTTAGCCGAATCAATTCATAGTAGCGCCCTCGAATGACGCTATCTCCTTCATAATATGTATTTTTGTAAACATTAGTGAAGGTTTATGTCACCATATGCTTTGGTTTGTCACAAAGCAATAACCAAAATTACTCTTTATTCCTACTTTCACGAGGCACAACAATCTTGTTGCCAATAGTAACCCCATCAACAATAGCCTCTCCCCTTGGGCCATATTATGTTTCTTCTTCCATTTCCAACATGGCTTGGTGTGCTCTGGGTCTATCAAACACATTTAGCTAGAAGAGCTATCATGTTGGAGCTAATGACCTTTGGTTGCACTCCATTTGACTATTTGTGCTTTGACAAACAACACAAAAACATGATAGATGTTAAAATTAGAAAAGCATAGAATCTCAACTAGAAACATTTTTGTTCTAGGCACATGTATCAACCCCAAACAATGAATTTTAGATGATATGAAATTACAGCAATAGTTAACTACAGCAGTTGACCATTGGGTTTGAATAAAGAATGCATGTGGAGATTTGGATGCACTTGATGCATCCTTCTACTTCCAACAACTATTGTGAATCCATATCTATGAGTCCTATCAACATTTGTTGGTAGAATTTCCTAGAAGATCTTATGCACAAACCTTCATACATTCGGGTGAACAACATGTGAAACCCCCGCATATGGTAGATGCACAAGTCTTGTAATTTGGATTGAATATGGTTTAAATTATACTAATAACATAAAAAGAGTGGTTGATACTTGCTAAAAATGACCTAAGCCTTATTAAACACTTATGTTATGTTAGTGGATCTCATGAAAGGACCTAAAAATTTAAGTGTTTCATAAAAGCACCTAGAAAGGACTTGTAAAGGATTAAACATCAAAAGAAATTATAACAAAACATAAACAAAGGACTAACCAATTTTTAAGTTTTTTAGAAAAACATGTAGAAAGGATTTGAAAAGGATTGGACAACGACATGACTTATATTAAATTACCATTTGATTTATATCAAAGGATACAAAAAGGATACTAGAAGGATAGGTGATTGTTTAGGTGTTTCAAAAAAACACCTAGAAAGGACTTGTAAAAGACTAGACATCAAAATTAGTTATAACAAAACATAGACAACAAACCAACAAATTTTAGGTTTTTTAAGAAAACATATAAAAAGGACTAGAAAAGGACTTGACAACAACATGACTTAAACTAAATCACCATTTGATTTATAACAAAGCATGAAAGGACACAAAAAGGATACATGAAGGATACATGATTATTTTGGTGCTTCCGAAAAGCACCTAGAAAGGACATGTAAAGGACTAAACATCAAAATCGGTTATAACAAAACATAGACAAGGGACTAACAAATTTTAGGTTTTTCAAAAAAGGACATAAAAAGGACTTGAAAAGGAGTGGACAACAACATGACTTATACTAAATCACCATTTGACTTATAACAAAGCATCAAAGGATACAAAAAGGATAGGTGATTATTTAGGTGTTTCATATAGGCACATAAAAAGGACCTATAAAGGACCAAACAACAAAATTACTTATAAAAAATAGATTTATAAAGGATCCATTAAGGACCAACAATTAGGTGTTTCACAAAAGGACATTGAAAGGACATGTAAAGGACTGGGAATTAGAATTACACATGAAAGATAGACTAATAAATGATACAGATAGGACCAACATTTAGGAGTTTCACATAAGAACATAGAAAGGACCTACAAAAGGCATGAAAAACACCTACAATGACCTGCAAAGGAGTAAGCACATAGTTACATACATGTTGTTGATAGAACTAGACAATGTCATGAACATCTTGGAATTGTTATGCTTGGGCCTTTATATGTTCCTTGCGAATTTCACATTTCAAAAGGGCACCTGCCCCATCAACTTTGCCTTTACCATGACTGGAGGCAAAATAATTCCAGCACATTTGGACACCTTCTGGTCTTTGGTCACAAATAGTAAGTCATGGATAACATGCTACAAAGTACCATGCTCTAGCACACTTGAATTGTGTAGAACAACCATCACTCCAAACCAAATGTTGTTTTGGAAAACATCTTTTACTCTTCATATAACCCCAATGTAGAGTGAAAATGTGTTGCACAAAGAGACTATTATGTGTTTTGTCATCACTCATGTAATAATGGACTTCCTTCAACACTCGAGAGCTTTGATGGTTTGTAGCATCATACTCAACATTCACTTTGTAGGTTATGTGCATCAAGATAGTGATTGCATGTTGTACCAATGCATGTCTTGCATTTCATTTTGAGTTTTGAATGCGTAATTTTCTGATAAATCAATGCATGGGTGCGGATGAGTATAAACGAGCCAAAATCCTTGTCAACATGTCAATTTTTCTACAATTCTTGTTACATATATATCTATGTGATGCCACTTTAAGGGCATGTTAATCATGAAAAGTTGTGCTTACTCACTAATATGGATATTTAGAAAACTAAAATGTGTCAAAAAATCTTCCAATATCAAGGTTTGGTTGGAAGAAAGGATGTTTAATAACTTCATTCAATGATACTACTTTCACAAAGGGCCCCTTAGTTTCCATAATATAATTTCTTTGATGCTCACCTTTTTCGTAATAATAGGGTATTATTAGACACATATAAAAAGCACTCAAATTTTCATATTTTCTCAAATTTGTGTTTATAAAAAATTAGGGTTTGTTTAATGTTCATGAGTCCTTTACAACACGTAAGTTGTAGTTTTTAATACAAGAAATTAAACTTGAAAATTTCAACATGTTATGGAATAATTTGAAATTGTGATCATTTTTCAAGATAAAACATAAAATTTGGTAAAATTTGTACATTTTTAAAAATTCATATTTACTCAAATTTGATTTATAAAAAATATGTGACATACTAGGGCAACTATAAATATAATAAATAACAAGTTGCAATGTTTCATTTGAAAATTCTTTTTTATGGAAAAATGTTTTTTTGGCAAAAGGACCCTGAAAAGGACCATAGTCCTAATAGCAAAGTAAACACATTGGCTTATTATATCTCATTTGGACTTGCATGAAATGAGCATATCATTTGGGATGTCCTTTAATAAGGACTTGAGTTCCTATAAAACCACCCAAAAACTCATGAGTGTGTTTGTTGAATGTTTTGAACATAATAAACCATAGATTGGAAAGGCATCTTTTAATTAATAACAATTGACTATAAAGGAACAACAAAAGGACTTACAAAGGACTAGCAAGAAAACCTTCAATTTAAACCCTATACAACCAACACACAAGATATATAGTGTAAGGAATAGTATCAAGACCTTAAAAGCAAAAACAAAAAACCTTTACAAGACTAGAAAAAAACCTGAAAATGACCTGTCAAAGATTCAAAAAAAGCTTTCAAAAGACATGTCTAGGATTAGAAAAAGGACCAGCAAAGGACTTGCAAGAAGACCTTCAATTTAAGCCCTACAAAGCTAGCACACAAGATCTGTAATGTAAGGAGCAACATCAAGACCTTGAAAGAAAAAACAAAAGACATATACAAGATTAGAAAAGAACCGAAAAATGACCTACCAAAGATTAGAAAAAAAACATGAAAAGGACTTGTTTAGGATTAGAAAAAAAACTTACAAAGGACCTATCTAGGACTAAAAAAAGGACTTGCAAAAAACATGTCCAAGACTAAAAAAAGACTTGCAAAGGACCTGTCCACGACAAAGGGAGAAACTTGAAAAGGACATGTTAAGGACTAGAAAAAAAGCTTGCAAATTACTTGTCCATGACTGGAAAAAGGACTTGCAAAAGACCTATCTAGGACTAGAGAAAGGATTTACAAAGGCCCTTCAATGTAGAGCACATACACCTATACATCAGTGGAAAAAGGAGATGTAAAGGACTTGTACATGATTGGAGAAAAGACTTGCAAAGGATTTAAAACGTGTTTAGTTTACATAGGACATGTATAAAAACACCTATATAGGAACAAGTAACGATTTAGGATTTTCAAAACCCTTGTGAAGGCTAAACACAATCCCAATAAAAGGGCCTATAGAATACACTAAACTTGTATGTTAGGTGACCTATATAAAACAACTTGCACATATGAAGCACTTGCAAAGGACTTTCAAAAATCTTGAAAGGAAAAATTAAACATGAGAGTTCTACTTTATCTTGCCATTTTGCTATGAAATTGTGGGTCAAAAAGTCTTTCAACCTAGGGCAAAGGTAATCTAAAAGCTTTGGGGTTCCAGTATCCATATATTGGAATTGAGTGACTTTGCGGGCATCCCCATTGTCCTTTTGTCTAACAGTTACCTTTGCATATCTTCGCCATTGCATTGTCCGGGTACTTTAAACTTGTTTAGTAGGGTAGATCTTCAAGGTTTTGATTCCACACAAATTGCATTCACCCATTAGACAATCACGCTTATGACAATCATCCCCCTCTAGTTTGTGACATAGAATTGAGTTCCACAATGTAGTCAATCCTAGAAAAGATAGTTGATAGGTACAACACTCTCCAACTTTTGCACCTATTGGGCAACAAACACCTTCACACTAACACTTACAATTTGCATGCATGCCTCTTTTTTTGGAGCACATGTTGTTGAGGCCAACTTTGAGCTCCACAAGCTTAGTGTGGTATTTGTAGTAGTATGTGTTCCACTCCTTTTGGCACTTCACAAACCAAGGCTTCAAATTGGAAAATGTTGTGAGTTGAACCATGACATCATGATGCTTTTCCTTGAACGCAATGAAAAACTCTAGCTACAACACATAAATTAAAGTCAAGTAAGTGCATGGGGCCAAGCTTGTGATCAAACCTTAAATTCACAAGTAGATTAATTCATTAATAAAACCCTAAACCAAAGCACAAAATTTTTTTATTTTCCATTCATTCCATCAAACATATATTTAAAGCCCACTTTGTAGCATTCCAATCAATAATTAAAATTATAGTTGAAATAAAGTCATTCACTTGGGAAACTTGCAAGAGATGAGTGAGGTGCTCTATGATTTGCTTGGTCCCAACCCTCTTCTTGCAAATTTTCTACAGTTAGGAGACACAGTTGTTTCATGGGTCCACCAATCTACAATAAATTGTCTTACTTCTAGGGAAATTGCATTTAACCCCTCCCACCTTTTTTACCTAGACCAAAAATCTAGCAAACCATCACTAATGAAGAGGCATCATTGTAATGTTTAATAAATACATCGTCGATCCAAGCCAAGGTTTTTGGCAACCTTCCTACCACTTGCATTCTTTGTTGTCACCAAAGTACCTAATAATTATTGGTAGCACAATGTTTGCTTGAACATCCATCGGCTATATGAGTAGATACACTGGATTTTATACTTTGAACAATTAGGTGATTATTCTTTATCTCCCCAATGTTGGATAGATAGGTGGGTAGCATTGCTTCGCCAACTTATGTTGAAACATCCTTTCAAAGACCTTTTGTTGGAAGTCCAGATCATGACTAAATAACATATGAAGAAGTTGTAAAGCAAAACCTCTAGACACCATTGAAACTAACCACATCTCCCCCCTAGTAGTAATAATGGCACTACATTCTAGAGTATTTGTTGACCCATTAGATAAGGACCTTGAGTTCTGCTTCTTACAATTGGACATGTTTCCTTTGCTACAACATAAATATTATTATAATCAATCATAGATTAAAATTATATGCACAATGGACCCAATAACACAAGTGCAATAGATATAAGCATAGGACCAATATGCAATATCTGATGCACAAAAAACATATAAAGGACTTAAAAAGGATCGACAATATCCTGACAAAATGACCATCACGATGGATATGAAAAGGACATATAACAATTGATGTAAAAAACATGTTGGTTCAGTATTTTCATATTATACTTTAAAAGTGTGTGAAGACTATAGACAAGATTTAATTAGAAAGGACCATCAAAAGACCCTTTGTAACAATTACAAAATAATTGTATAGTTGGTACAAAAAGTTTTACAATATATATGAGAAGGACCTACAACAATTGTTCACTTATAAAACACATATGTAGGCTCACATATACGGCCTATATAGGACCTTCAAAGTAATTAGAAGGGGTGTTCAAAGGACCATTGAAATAGTAAGAAAAGATCAATAGAGCACTTACAAAGTACTTTGGAAGCTCAAGTTTAGTTCTCTATTATAAAGGACTAATAAGGTCTATTCAAAACAACTTACAATATAGATGAAAAGGATCTACAATAATGTACGATTTGAAAAACACACACAAAGGACTTCAAAACCACTTCTTACTTAAACCTAGTTCATTTCCTGCAACCAATCATGCTCGTGATGCCTTTTTATAATTCCACATTGCTTCCCTCTTCAGTTGTTTCATCATCTATTGGACCTAAATTGAATCCATATGTGGAGTGACTAGAGTTCCTTCCAAATTTGGAGCTTTAGGCCATTGTTCAAACCTTGAATGCAACATTCATAGCCTCACCATAAGTGTCCTACCAAGCCCTTTTGCAAATATCCTTTTTCTATCCATGTTACAAATATGACTTGTATTTAAGCACCAACCACTTGTCTAGTATCATTTGACATGTTTAATTTAGGAATGATAGGTTAAATAACCACATCTATGGAACATTCTTTTACATGGAATCAAAATATGCTACAACAAGCTTTATGAAAAATCTAAGGACCTGAGGTGTTGGTTTAACTTGTAGGAGGCACACTAAATATCGAAAAAGGAGTTCAAACTACTAATGATATGACATAGTAAAGAAGCCACAATGTTAATAAAAGGACCTTGAATGTTGGGTAGACTTTAGGAAGTTCAACTTGTATTAGAAAAGAAGAAGTTTACCAATACAATGACACTAGGTGATGCAAAAGGAGCCACAATGCTAAGCAAAGGACCTTGGTTGTTGGATATACTTCTAGGAAGCACAATCAATATTGGAAAAGGAGTGAAGATTATTGATGGACTGACGCTAGGTGGTGGAAAAGAAGCCACAATGTTAAGCAAAGGACCTTGGGTGTTGGATAAAGTTCTAGGAAGCATAATTAGTACTAAAAAGGAGTGAAGATTACTAATGGAATGACACTAGGTGGTGGAAAAGAAGCCATAGTGCTAAGCAAAGGACCTTGGCTATTGGGTTTATTATAAGAAGCGCGATCAATATTGGAAAAAGGAATGACAATTATTAATGGAATGACATTGGGTGGTGAAATAGAAGCCACAATGCTAAGAAAAGGACCTAGGTGTTGGATCTACTATAAGAAGCACAATCAGTACTAGAAAAAGGGGTGACAATTACTAATGGAATGACATTGGGTGGTGAAAAAGAAGCCATTATGTTAACAAAAGGATCTACGTGTTTGGTCTATTATAGGAAGTTTCAAAGAAAATGACATTGGGTGTTGGGTAGACTTCTAAGAAGCAAAATAACTTCTAACTAATAGTAGAAGGTGTTAATGGAGTGACATTAGTTCTCTTGATAAGAAGCCAAGGTGTTGCTAGTTGAAGACTATGTGTATTGCCAAGGGAATTATGTATGTGTTAGGCCAAGCCAAGTTGGTGAGATTTGATAGAAGAATGACTACAAGTCAAGGGATTCTATAAAAAGTGGAATATAATGTGCGTTAAATATAAAACTCAAGGTACTAGCTCAAGGATTTCAATGAAGAAAATGAATTATAGGCTAGTATGATGGAATTTTAGAGCACTAGGCCACATGAGTGTTGGGATAGATGTGGTCAATACTAGGTCTAGTCATAACACTTGAAATAAAGAAACATGTGGAGTATTGATTAAACATACCAAACCACGACTAATTAAAATTTGTGGCATGTGGAGCATGAAGTTGAAACGGCCATGAAAATAATGAATTGCCTCCATTTCCAAAATGTTCATCAACACCACCTGCACTTGCAAAAATAACAAACCACTATAGACAAAATCAAAATCACCTTAATTAGGATTCCAAATTTCAACTTCTCCTTGCAAACTAGGTATGTACAAAATAAAAGAAAATCAAACATTTAAATTGTTGGGTTACTACATTAGAAGGGAACACCTCATGAAAATTGAAGTTAGAATTACATATGGCATTGACAAATCTATGGGCTTTTAATTACAAACTTACATCAATGCTTGTAGTGCAACATATTCAATGTTGAAGCACCTCATGAAATGGCATAAAAATTCATGAATTGACCAATTCAAGATTTTTGAAAAGAAATTACAACCAACTACAAACAAAAGTGGTTACATTTCCACAATCCTAACTTTTGATAAAAAAATGAAAAACTTTAGTCCATAAGTTTTAGATGCATTGAACACACACCAATTCCCTAAATCAATTTATAAATTATTATGCATTGTTCATGGGATCAATGTTTTGTTGCATGCAAATATGGTTTCAATATATTTGACCTTTAATGAAGTCCCATTACAATACTTGAAAAAATTTGTTGTGGAAATTTTTGAGTCATGGGAGCTAAAGTACTTAACAAATACAAATTTCTATAAAAATTTGACCCTATTTGCAACCAACCACTATTGGTTCACGTGGAAGAAGACTCCTCCAAAAGGTGACAATAAGCATTTGTACCAAGTTTGCTTGACACAATGGCATCCACCATGTGCTAATCCTCTTGCTTGAACTTCTAGATCTATTCACTTAGCTGCACATTTAAAATCTATGGATAAACCATTTGAGACAAGTTCAAATACTTTCAAGGTGAATACATACAAAGCTTGTAACAAATTCCATGCTAGGACTAGCTTTTAAAATTGAACCTCAAGTGTACAAAAAATAGAAGGTGATAGAAAGCATGCAAATGATACCAAGGTTTCTAGGATCATCCATAGAAGAACTTCCATGTTTATATACTATAGATGATGGATGCAAGAGTTAGATCACGTACCATCCTTCAATTTGAAGATTTTGGTTTTGGCAACTAAGGTGTTTATAATATACTACTAGAAAAATGTTGACCCTTGAAGACACAACTATCATATGTTGGAGTTTGTAGTCGACATACTATGTCGACTACTGCAACAATTGCGTGTGAACACAAAGGAGTTCATAAATGGCAATTTGAAGTAAGAATAGATTTGGAGTTTGGAGTCAGACATAACTCGATCGGGTTGGACTAAATTTAGGCCTTCTGATATAATAGACATTGCATCATGTAAACATCCTAAAAAAAGAAAGGGCAAGTACCTTTCAATAGATCTCTTATAGAAGATCATCATATGACAATCTAATGCCTAGAAGTTTTAACTTTTTGAGCTCCTCCCATCTCCTACTTTTGGCAAAGCATCATGGTGTTCATGGTTTCTAGGTCTTTGTTGGTCTTGGTAAACAAGAAATAATCCAAGGTTGCACATCAATCTTGAACTAATCATGCAACAAATAATAGAGGCACTCATTTGTTTGTGTGTGCCATGTATTGAATATTGAAATTGGAGCACACAATTGCTCTTGGCAATGTTTATTTCGAAGCGAAAGCTGTTAACAAATAGGAGATCTACTCAAGTGCAAACATAAATCTTTATTGAAAGGAAACTACAACATAATGCTCACAACACAAAACATAACATCAAAAACTCTCCAAGGTTCTTATCACATGAAATACACAAACTTGTGTAATGAAGAAAAGAGAGCCAAACCATCAACACCAAGGTATTTAACTAAAAGACCAAACCACAAATAACCAAACTAAAATAAGTAACGAAAGTAATTCAACCTTGTGAAAGTAATTTAATTACTTTCCTACTCCACTAACTAATGAAACCTAACTAGTTGAGCTTGAATTCTCAACACTCCCCCTCAAGCTCAAATCCACTTTTGGTACACCAAGCATTTTTCTAAACTTCCTTAGCTTGTCTGTACCTAAAGCCTTTGTGAAAATGTAACAACTTGATCTTCGGTACTAACATGAATAACGTTAATTTCTTTTGCTAGAACTTTTTCTCTAATAAAGTGGTAGTGCACCTCAATGTGCTTTGTCCTAACATGATAGACCGGGTTGTTAGCAAGTAGTATGCTACTAATGTTATCACAATAGATGACAACAGGAACATCCACTGACTGTCCCAAATCTGAGAGTAGTTTTTGTAACCAAACTATTTCACATGCAACAATTGCTACACCTCTGTATTTTACTTCTGTGTTTGATAATGCAATTGTTGGTTGTTTCTTATTGCTCCAACTAACAGCACCACTTCTAAAAGAAAACATGAAACCACTGGTTGATCTTCTATCTGAAACATTTCCAACCCAATTAACATCCGTGTATCCATGTATTTGTAACTGGCTTTTGGCTTCATAAAAAATTCCACATTACAAGGTATGTTTTATGTACCTTAGTATGCGCCTCACTGCATCCAAATGTGGCTTTCGTGGTGTTTGCATGAATTGACTCACCACTCCAACTACATAACTCAAATCTGGCCTTGTGATGGTCATGTAA
>Ga0209611_10000333_pt1 | contig 66064 bp, 57 predicted proteins | sample S1TSphgellanicum_3_FD_187693 | JGI IMG/M metagenome (GOLD analysis project Ga0209611, IMG submission 187693) | Host-associated microbial communities from peat moss isolated from Minnesota, USA - S1T2_Fc - Sphagnum magellanicum MG (SPAdes) (version 2) | ecosystem: Host-associated > Plants > Peat...
GGCGTGCTGTCGGTCGCGTTATTGGTGCGCGATGAGGAAGTCATGATCGTGCCCCTGATTGGGCAATCCGCGGGCGGATTGCTGCTGAAGCAGCGCAATGCGCGCGGCGATCGCGTGATTCATGCGCAGGAATTCTTCCGGAATCGGAACTTGCCGGAGGCATTCGAGCCACGAACGGTGCCGGTGCGCTGGAGCCGCGAGGCGGCAGCGTTGGTCGTCGCCGGACTACTGGCGGCTGCTGGAAACACCGAGAGCGTCTGAAAGCGGCTGACTTACTTGGCCAAAACCCTCGTCTCAACCATACGATAAAGCTCGGCGAGCGTAATCGAGCGAACGCCCACGGGCAGCGTGGTGGTAGGCGCAGCGAGCCTCGCGAGCAGCAATTCCGCTTCGCGCCGCTCGAGCGCCCGCGTGCGCACCGTGGCAAAGCAGCGCCCCGGCCGCACCAAGGCCTCGTCGATGTCGCCGACATTCGGCAAGTTTGTCGTAAAGATGATCTTGCGGCCTTGGGCACGCACCACCCCGTCCGCGACCGCCAAGAAGCGGTGCAGGTCCACATTGCCGTTGGCGCGAGCCATCAGCAGGTGATCGGCATCTTCGATCACGAATGCATCGTGACTGCCGGTGAGAAACTCGACGAAGATTTCGTCGTTCTCGAGCGCGCGCATGTCGGCGGTGTAGAGCACCTTGGCGCTGTCTGCCTTGCGCGCTGAAATCGCGGCGAGAATCGTGCGCACCAGGCGCGTCTTGCCGGTCCCCGGCGGTCCCTGAAGAATCAGCACGGTTTCGCGCGATGCAAGGTAGCGCGCGATGAATGCTGTGAGCGGTTCCGGCAGCGTTGGGTACGCCTCGTCGAAGGGTGCCGGATCGGCCATTTCGTCAAACGATGCATTCGAGAGACCCACCCGGGTGGAGAAATGCCAATCGATGGTAAACATCTCGCGACGAACGAGTTGCTCGCCGACGATGCTCAAGAGCGTTGCCTTGATCGCATCCAGTCGGGCAACACTCTCCGCCCAGATCCGGAATTTGCATGAGCTATAGTCAATTTTGCGGTGGCCCTCGGCAACTACAAACACCCCCGGTCCGTCGAGTAGCAGCGAATTGCTGTCGAGGCGTTGAGCGAGGAGATTGGCGCGCAGTGCCAGATCGTCGAACAGGCCTTCCAACGGACGCCGCACGGCGCAGCGGACAATGCGCTGGACGGCGTAGCGCGCAGGGCTCCGGTCGAAGGACTGAAGCATGCGCAATTTGAGTATCGTGTCACCCGGATTCGACAGATCGCCGCGCAATGCGACGTACGTCGGCAGGCCGTCAAAGCCATCCGTGATTGTCTCCAAGTCTAATTGCAATCCCTTCATGTCGATGCTCATGGCAACAAAAAGCCCCTGGTTAAAATTCGCCAGGGGCTTGGTCGCAATGACGCATCCGACTGGCTCGACGCACGTGCTTCGAGCCACTGACTCGAAGCCGCTACTTCATTTGATTACTCTTCGTATGCAGTGACCCGTTGGTCATGGCCTTCTCCGTTTAGCGGCTTGCCGCGCGCAGCGGCAAGAGGGCCGCGTAGATTACTAGGGACTTTTGTTTTGTCAAGAACTCTGCGTTGCAAACGTGTTGCGGTCGCAGGCGCCGCGTACGACGGACTTTCGGGCTGGCCTACAGCATCGCACTCTGGCATCGTGCGCTCACTGCGCATGGCGACAACATCTCCCAAGCACCGCGGGCGTCGGCGGGATTCATTGACCAGCGTCCTGCTGGCCCTGCTGCTGTTCCGCGCCTACGTGCCGGTCGGCTTCATGCCGGCGAGCGGTACACCGTTCCTGTTGGAATTATGTCCCGCGTCCGATGCAGCGCCGACGCTTGGCGCTCACCTGCATCACCACCACGCAGGATCGCACGCCGGGTCGCACACGCATTTCGAGAACTGTCCCTTCGGCAGCGCGCCCGCCGCCGGGCCGATCTCCCTCCTCGCCGCTTTCGAACCGCCCGCGCCCGCCGTCTCAGAAGCCCTGACCGCCTACGAGCCGCCGCGGCACGGGGCAGGACTCCGGACCGCGCATCTGCCGCGCGGCCCTCCCTCTCCCGCTTGAATTGACAACCAATCGCCGATCGCGCGCTGCGGTGCCGCCGCAGCGAGCGACCGGCCATTCCATCGTCGTTCGAGACGGCCGCTGCGGCGGCTGCGGGAGCATTACGATGATTCATTCAATCGGCCGCGTCAGCGCGGCGGATTGCATACGGGTGGCGACCCTATGCATCTCATTGGGCATCCCAATGGGCCTTTGCCTTGCGCCGGTGTCTTCTTGGGCCTGCGCCACCTGCGGCTGCACCGTCAATTCCGATGCTGCCATGGGCTACTCGACGGCCACGGGATTGCGGGTCAACGTCGAGTACACGTACATCGATCAAGACGAACTGCGCGCCGGCACCGGCCCGACCGGCCCGGCCCCCGTCGTCAACAACCCATCGAACCCCGCTCTCGGCGGCGGCGAGATTGAAAAACAAACGATCAATCGCTACTACACAGTGGGCTTGAGCTACCGGCCCGATGCGGATTGGAATGTCAATCTGCTCGTGCCTTATGTGGTGCGTGACCACACCACGTATGGGACGCAACTCGCGCCGTACACGTCGGCGGAGACCGCGCCAACCCAAGTCAGCGGCGCGCATGTGTCGAACCTCGGCGACATCCGGCTGATCGGCAATTATCAGGGGCTGCTGCCCACGCACGATTTGGGTCTGCAACTGGGAGTGAAGCTGCCCACCGGCCAATATGGAACGGCGGTCAATTTCTATGACGGCCCGAATGTGGGCACACCGCTCGACGCCAGCTTGCAGGCCGGCACCGGCAGCACCGACGTGATCGTCGGGGCATATTACTTTCGGCCGGTCAGCGAGAATGTCGATGCCTTCGGCAATGTGCAGTTCCAGTCGGCGGTGACCCACAAGCTCGACCAGCCGGGCAATGACTTCCGTCCCGGCAACACGACCACCGCAAGCTTAGGTTTGAGGTATGAGAAAAATCCCTTGTTCGTCCCGCAGCTGCAGCTCAACCTCTCGCGAAAGAGCGCCGATCAGGGTGCTCTGGCCGATACGACCGACACCGCCGGAACGGTGGCTTACTTGAGTCCGGGTTTTACCGCACAGATTCTGCCCAAGCTGCATGCCTACAGCGTGCTGCAATTTCCGGTGTACAGCAATTTGAGCGGCTATCAGCTGTTCCCGCATTGGACCGCGACCGCGGGCTTGAGTTATGCGTTTTAGACGATGCGTTGCGCCTAATTGGCCCTGATGATCGCGGTGATCGTGACGTTGCTGCGGTCAAACACCGCGAGCAACGGTTTTCCGCGTCCGCTCAGCACCATGGTATTCGCTTGATCCGGGGCCAGGCCCGCCGCCTGCATGCGCTCCTTGAGCACCTTCTTGTCGGCGCCCGAGAAGTATCCGAGCTCATCGAGCTTCTTGAGCTGCGCTCGCAGCGCCGGCAGACCCGCCTCCCAGTGCTTGAAATACCGCGGCATCGAGATCACATCGTCGCCTCCAGCGACCGCCGAGGCGACGATCTTGGCGCGTTCATCCGCGTCCTCCGGCAGCGGCGCCCACACCCAGCGAGGCAGGCTGTACCAATGAGGAGCGAGTTCCGCCGCCCGTTGGCCGGCGAGCGTTGCTTCGCTGGGGTTGATGTCGTAAGCCTGTACCAGCTGCAGCTGATTCTCCGAAAAGGCGTAATACAGCGGCCGACCATTCCACAGCGATATCGCGCCGTAAATCAACGCGACCAACTGGATCGCGATGATGACGCCCACATCGCGCGTGAGTTCGCGCCGCTGCTTGCTCGGATTGGCAATGACGAGCGTCAACAGCGGGCCGGCCACGAGGTCGACACCGGTCATCACCATGAATACCTGTACGACGTCGGCGAGATACCAACCGGGCCAGCGGTACCACCCCAGGTAGAGTGATCCGAGTATCAGCGACAGCGCGAGGATGCTGCCGAGCAGATGTAAGCCAAACGCTTTGAGCCTGAACCGCATGTCCCGTTTCTCCGTCGCAGGATAGTGCTAGGGTAGGGTGATGCGGCGCTGATAGCCCTTGCCGGCCGCCGCCGGTTTTTCAGCGTGATGCCACACTCGAAATCCGCCGATGAATGCAAAATCGTTGCTGCCGAGGCGCGCATTTTTGGGCAGCCGCTTCAATTTGCGGGCGTTGCCGCCGCCGATGACGACATAGTCGGCTTCGAGCACGGTGCATAGTTGCTCGACGACCTCTTTGACGGCTTGGCGCCATTTTTTTCCGCCGAGCCGCTCGAGACCCCGCGCGCCGACGTATTCCTCATACGTGCGCCCCTTCTTGAAGGCGAGATGCGCGAGTTCCATCGGCGCGACGATGCCGTCGACGATCAGTGCGGAGCCGAGGCCCGTGCCGAGGCCGAGATAGAGCATGCGTCCGCCTTCGTAGCTGCCGATCGCCTGCATCGCGGCGTCATTCAAAATGTGAGTCGGACGGCCGAAGGCTTTGCGAAAATCGAAGCCGACCCAACCCTTCCCCAGATTGTGCGGCTCCGCCATCACTTTTCCGTGCAGCACCACTCCGGGATAGCCGATCGTGACCGCATCGTAATTCCAATCACCGGTGAGCTTGTGGATGCGGGCGACCATTTGACGCGGAGTCAACCCGGGTCCGGATTCGAACTGGCGCATGTCCTTGCGGCCGAACACGCGGGCCTTCACATGGCTGCCGCCGACATCGATGGCGAGTACCCGCCGATAGTGTTTCGTACTCATAGCGGACCGAACATACCTCAATTCGGGGCGGTTCTGACACGCCCGAGTGCCTGCCGCCACCCAGCGATTTGCGATTCCCGATCGCGCGCCGCCAATTGCGGGTCGAAGCGTGCATCGGCGCGGCTCAAGTTCGCGATGTCCTTGAGCGAGCGATAAATGCCGCAGCCGAGTCCCGCGAGGCATGCGGCGCCGAACGCCGTGGACTCGGCATTTGCCGGCCGCAGAATGGGGATCCCCAGCACATCCGCCAGACGCTGCATGAACAGTCCGTTCTGAGACATGCCGCCGTCCACTTTGAGCGTCGCCGGCCGCCGGCCATCGGCGGCCATCGCGTCGAGCAGATCGTAAGTCTGATAGGCCACACTATCGAGAGCCGCGCGGGCGATTTCGCTGCGGCTAGAGGCCCGCGTCAAGCCGATGATCGCGGCGCGCGCGTCCGGGTCCCAATAGGGCGCTCCTAAACCGGTGAAGGCCGGGACGAGGTACACGCCCGCACTGTGCGCGGCCGAGGCGGCCAGCGCTTCCACGTCCGCCGCCCTTGAGATCAACCCAAGCCCGTCGCGCAGCCATTGAATGGCGGCGCCGGCCGAGAGGATGGAGCCTTCCAAGGCGTACGTCACCTCGCCGTTCAGCCGATAAGCGATGGTGCTGAGCAAGCGGTGCTTCGAGGGCACGAGTTGGTCGCCCGTGTTGAGCACTAAAAAAGCACCCGTGCCATACGTGCTCTTGACATCGCCGACCGCGAAGCACCCCTGGCCGACGAGGGCGGCCTGTTGATCGCCGGCGACTCCGCGGATCGGCAGCGCCGATCCGAGAACCCCCGAGTCGGTGACGCCGAACTCCCCGGCGCAGTCGCGCACTTCCGGCAGACAGCTCATCGGCACATCGAACATCTCGCAGAGCGCCGCGTCCCAGCAACCCTTGCCGATATCGTAGAGCGCGGTGCGGCTCGCGTTGGTGGCATCGGTCAGATGCAGTCGGCCGCCGGTGAGTCGCCACATCAAAAAACTGTCGACCGTGCCGAAGGCGAGATGGCCGGCCTTGGCCGCAGCACGGGCGCCCGACACGCGATCCAGGATCCACGCAATTTTGGTGGCCGAAAAATACGGATCCAGGCGCAGTCCGGTCTTGCGGGTCAATTCCGCTTCGCCGTGATCGCGAGCCAATTGCCGGCATCGGTCCGCCGTGCGCCGATCCTGCCACACGATGGCGTTGTGGATGGGTACGCCGGTGCGACGGTCCCAGAGGATGGTCGTTTCGCGCTGGTTGGTGATGCCGATGGCGGCGGCGCGCTGCCCTTGGTCGTTCAGGCGCTGCAACGCCTGCCGGCTGGTGGACAGCACCGTCGCCCAAATCACTTCGGCGTCGTGCTCCACCCATCCGTCGGCCGGATAGATCTGCTCGAAGTTCTGCTGTTCCGTCGCGAGCACCTCGCCGGTGAGCGAAAACCCGATTGCCCGGGTGGAACTCGTTCCCTGGTCGATTGCGAGCAAGATGCCGTCCGCCATAGCGCTTCATCTTACTCCCCGCCCGCACAAACGCGCCTGCCCCCCGTTACGACTTGCGCTGACCCCACCGCGCGATTGGCCGGGTCGGTTATGCTAGGTCTGAACGTTGGTGGGATTGCATGGCGGCTGCCTGGGAGGCCACGCGAAAAATCTTACGCGCTCGGCGACTGAACTGCTCGCTGACAACCGCCGCTTTTACGACCTGCTGTGGTCCGGTGCGGAGCTGGTCGAACCCGAGCGCTTCAATACGTGGCCGCTGGTGCAGTCCCTGCTGCCGAAGATCGGCCCTCGATTGGAAGTGGCGCCGGGCCTCAGGCCGCGGCTGCCGCTCGAGGGCACGCAATTCCTCGACATCAGCGCGCCGGCGCTGGCCGCGCTTCAGGCTCGCGGTGCCGACGTGATCCTGGGTGAGGTGACCTCCTTGCCGTTCGCGGACGCGACTTTCGAGCTGGTGTGCGCGCTCGATATCATCGAGCACGTCGATGATGATGATGGCGTGCTCGAGGAGCTGTCCAGGGTTTCAAAAACCGGGGCGACGTTGATTCTGTCGACTCCGCTGCATCCCGCACGCTGGAATCGTTTTGATGATTTCGTGGGTCACAAGCGGCGCTATGAGCCGGCGCGCTTGCTGGCAAAACTGGCGGAGCATCATTTCGTGGTGGCCGGCAGCGCCGCATTCGGGATGCAGCCGCGCTCATCGTGGCTGCTCGACATGGGGATGTGGTGGCTCACCCATTTTCGCGAGCACGCCATGTGGTGGTACAACAAAGTGTTCATGCAGTTTGGATTGCGCGCGCAAACCCCGCTCGAAGTCTCGCCCGGGATGATTCCGACGGAGTCGGTGGATGAGATTCTGCTGCTCTGCCGGCGTGACTAATCGAAGTCCGCGGCGAGTTCCGGCCGTTCGTGATGCTCGAACATGCGCTCGATCTGCGCGGCGGTCGAGCGGCCCACGGACAGCGGCGGCAGTTGATCGCGCGCAAAGAAGGCGACCTCGCTGGTTTCCTCGCTCGGTCGCGCGGCGCCGCCCGTAATCTCACAGAGGAAGAACATCTTGTAGATCGAATCCACGGCTCCGGGCCGATTGTTCCTTTGATAGTCGCGCACCGCCGCGAGCTTCAATGCCTTGGCCGTGAACCCCGACTCTTCGGCGATTTCCCGGACCACGCATTCGGCCGCGGTCTGGTTGACGTCGGCCCAGCCGCCGGGCAGCGTCCATTTGCCGTCGCTGATTTCGCGGACCAGCAGGATGCGGCCATCGACGAAGGCGGCCCCGCGCACATCGACTTTCGGGGTGCCGTAGCCGATGTCTTGCTGGAGCAGCCCTAAAATGACGCCGTAATCCTCTCCGCCGCCGAGTGCCAGGAGCGACGCCGTCAATTCGCGCAGCCGCTCATAGCGTTGCCGGTCGAACCGATCGGTCGTAAAGGTCAGACCCGTTTGCGCCATGGCGCGCAACTCCCGGACCACGCTCAACCATTGCGGTTCGTCCGCCGTCATACGGTGGGTGTGCCGGCCTTGAGCTTCAGCGGGGTGCGAAGAATTCGGTATAGGTCAGGATGCGATCCTCACTCAATTCGATCAGATCGACGAGTTCCGTCGGAATCGTCACGCCCGTGACCTTGGAGTAGATGTCGACCCGCCAGTGCGCGGTGGCCCGCGGCCATTCGACGACCAGCGACAACAGTGTGTAGTCGCTGAGTTTGAACACCTTGACCATCATGGCGAGCCAGGGGCGAAACTCCGCCAAGCTCTGCGCCCGGATGGCGATCGGTTTGTCGGCGCTCGCGCCGATGATCTCGAATCGGCCCTGGTCCGCGAACAACCGGCACAGGCCGGGAAGATCCCCGCCGACCCGGGCCGAATGCAGTTGTTTGATCATGCGTTCCGCAACCACGCGTTCCGCCACTGTGCGCTCTCCTTAAGGTCAGGCCAATGCAGCCCGGATTTCGCCGCCGATCTGCTCGAGAGCGGTCCGGGCATAGGGGATCACTCCCCCGAGGCCGTAGAAAAGATGGATCATACCCGGATGGCAAGTGTAGGACACTTGCGCGCGCGTTCGCGCCAGGCGCTCGAAATAATCCCGGCCCTCGTCTCGCAGGGGATCGAATTCCGCGGTGTGAATCAGGGTGCGCGGCAGTCCGGCGACATCCGCGGCACGCAGCGGCGAGATGCGCGGATCGGCCGGATCGATGCCCGCGGGCAAATAGTGCTCGAGGTCGTGGTCCAGGGTGGCTTGATCGACCAGATAGCCGCTCGCGAGCCCGCGTTTCGACTCGGTCGAGCCGCTGTAATCGAGTATCGGGCAGATGAGCACTTGCAGCGCGAGCCGTGGGCTCCCGCTGCGCGCCGCTGTTTGACAGGTTGCCGCCGCGAGCGTGGCGCCGGCGGAATCGCCGCAAATACCGAGGCGCTCCGCATCGATACCGTACTCCGCGGCGTGCGCGCCGACGTGCCTGACAGCGGCCAAGGCATCGTCGAGCGCCGCGGGAAAGGGGTGTTCGGGCGCCAACCGGTACTCCACCGAGATCACCCGGGAAGCGCTCGCGTTGGCGAGCGAGCGTGCGACCCCGTCGTGCGTGGCCACTGTGCCGGCCACCAGGCCGCCGCCATGAAAGTACACGAGGCCTGGCAACACGCCGGTGTTCTTCGTGTGCAGCGGCGTGTACAGACGAATGGCGAGCGGGCCGGCGGGCCCGGGTAGGGTGCGGTCCTCGACTTCATCCACCGCGGGTTCGCGGCCGCCGAATTTCATCAGCTCCGCGAGTCCGATGCGACGCTGCTCCACGGTGGCGCTCCTCACATCCGGCGGATTGCCCGCCGCCAACGCATCGAGGAATCGTCTCACGCGCGGATCGAGCGGCACGGCTTTCGAGCGCCTCGATCGACCTTACAGGGCCATCGCCGCCTTGGGTCCAGCCGGCCATCGGTTGAGATCCAGGCCATGAATCGCGAACAGCGCCACCGCGAGCCGGTCGATGCCAAAGGCGACGCAACTGGTGTGCGCGAGCTCGCCCTTCTCGTCATGGATGCCCCACACCTGGCCGAAATGTTCGCGGTGATAATTGAAGCTCATGCACGCCGTGGGCGACGCCCCCGGATAATAAGGAATCAACAATTCGAATTTCAGCGCCTGTTGACGCTGGCTGACCGCCATCACCTGGCCGACCCGGCCAAAAAACGGATCGTTCGCCACGTCGATGTTGAAAGGCAGCCCCAAGTCCGCCGCGAGCAGCGGAGCCTTCGCCATCCAGCCTTCGCGAAACTCCACGATTTCCTGAGGAGAACCGATTCTCACGAACTCACGCATCCGGAAGGATTGCAGCCGGTCGAGACTGCGCGACGGCTCGTGCCGGAACACATCGGCCTCGATATCGAACAGCGCGCCGCCGGCCGGCAACTTGCCGCGGGTGGCGACGATCGGATACACCGGGTAGCACGCCGCCGGCGACAGCACCAGATCCGATGAAGTCACCGACGTGGTCCAGTCGCCGCCATTGTCATGTCGATCCACCGCTGAACGGATCGAGGCCTCCGAGCCGTGCAGGGCGCAGACGCACCCGAGTAGATTCGGGAAGCTCTTGAGGTACCCCGATTTCTCCAATTGCTTGCGGCTCATCACCGGCGGGAAGCGCATGATTTCCGCTTTGGGATCGCGCTGCCGCGTAATATAGCCTTCGAGGCGTTCGACGACATGGGTGTACAGGGCCGTGCGCGCGTAGACGCCATCCACGCCCATCGGCCGAAACAGGCCCTCCGCGAGATGCGCGAGAGGATCGGCGGGCGCTGCGGCGGCGGCGTTCGATGCAGAGATGCTTGCGGTGGACATAGTTGGTTCAACCACTGATGGAGGTCGGCAACGGCGTCATCAGCGACGTCGTGGCGAGATTGGTCATGATACGGTCGTTGTTGATCATGAGCGGCGCGGATAGCACGTCCCGCAGCAGCCTTCCGATCGTGAATTCGGTGTCGTTTCGATATCCCGACAAGCCGCAGGCGCGCAGCGAACTCAACACGGTGGTGACCGCGAGTTCCGAGGCCTGAACCTTGGTCAAGGTGATCAGCGCCTGGAATTCCAGGGTCGAGATCGCCTTCTCATCCGACATGATGGCCTCGTAGCTGCGCAAGTTCGCCGCCAATACGCCGCGCAACGTCCGTAGCGAGGACACGGCCTGGGTGAAGTGCGCGGCGCCGGGAGGCATCTGCCCATTCGACCCGCGAACCGCGTGCCGAACGAATGCCTGAGCCTTGGTCGCCGCCGCTGCGGCGATCCCGGCCCATACGGAACCCCACAATAGATGGGCGAAGGGCACCATGGTTTGCGCATGGATTCGATCGTAGGGCTCGGGCATGATCTGCTCGGCGCTCGCGCGCGCGCGCAGAGTGAAGCCTTCACTATGCGTGCCGCGCATGCCGAGCGTGTCCCACACCTGCAGGCGCTCGAGCGTGTAGTCGGATTTGAGCAGCACCACCAGCACCTGGTCGGAGCCTGCGGCGTCGGCGGCGCGGCGCGCGGTGGTCACGACCCCGTCCGCTTCGACGGCGTAGGAAATCACGGTGGCCTTGCGCTCGAGGGTGATGTGCTCGCCCTCACGCTCGACCGGCGCCTCGCTGGAACGCACGTTGCCGCCGGCCTGGCCTTCGGTGGTCGAGGAGGCCATGAGCAGCTGTTCGTTGGCGATTCGGCCCAAAATGCGTTCGAGCGTCGCGTTGCCCTTGGTGTGCCGCACGATGCACGCCATTTTGATCTGATGCATCGCATAGATCAGGGCGGTCGAGGAGCAGGCCTGGCCCAGGATGTAGCAGACGTCGGCGATTTCCGCGATGCTCGCGCCTTCGCCGCCCAAGCTTTGCGGGACCTGAATCCCTAAGAGACGCTGCCGGCGAATTTCCGCGAAGGACTCGCCGGGGAAGCGCGCTTCCGCGTCGACCGTCTTCGCGTTCGCTTTGGCGACCTCCGCGGCGGCGCGCGCGCGCGCGGTGAGGTCATTTTGGTGGACGTTGATCACCCGGGCGGTGCCCGGCGCTCGTAGAGGTTCCATAGCTACATCACCATTCCATGTTCTTTGGGGGACTTTGCGAGAACGAGTCCGCATTATGAATAGACGGCCGGGGGCGAACAACAATTAAGTTCACATTATCGCGCCGCGTTCGCTCAAGTGCTCGGAAGAATCGAGTCGGCGCGTGCGCAAACTCGTGACGCACGACTCGGCGGTTGAAATGATATGTAAAATTCGTTCAAAGGAGAGTTCTTAGAATTTGATCTCAACACTGCCCCACGCACACGGTATCATCCGGCGTGCTGTGCTTGAGGGAGACCGATCGAGTGGACTCGCTTGCGGAAGGACGGATAGACGACCGGCTCGTCGAATTGGTAAAAAACCTCCTGGGCGCGAGTGCCGTCGTACCGGACCCCTTTCCGTTCGAACGACAGTTGAGCGACCTCGGGATCAGTTCGCTGAAAATGGTGAATCTGATGCTGGCGGTCGAAATCGAATTCGACATCGCCATTCCGCAGTCGGATATCACCCCGGAGAATTTTCATTCCCTGGCGTCGATCGAGGCACTGGTGGCGCGCACGCTCGCCATGCGAAAATCCGGGTAGTTAGCCCGGCTGATTGAGCACCGCGATGAGCGCGTCGACGTCCGCGAGCGTCGTCTCCCCGTTCGTGGCGCAGATCCGCACCACATCTCGGCCCTCAAAGGTCGTCGGCGCGACCCAGGCGCGGCCGGAGGCGACGACTCGACGCACCAAGGCCCGCACATCGCCAAGCTCCGCCGGCGGTACCGCATCGAGGACGGCCAGCGCCGATTCGTTAGCGATGGTCCATCCCGAGGCGAGGAGCCGCTCCCTGACCCGGGCCACGACCTCAACGCCGCGCTCCACGTGCGCGCCCAAGCCCTCCCAGCCGGCGGCTCCCAGCGCGAGAAACAACCGCAAACCGAGGAAGCGCCGCGACCACTGCACCGTGTTGAGATAAGGATCGACGCCGGCAACACTCGACGGCATGAAACTCGTCGAGGCGTGAAATGCTTCGGAGAGCAGGTGCCCATGACGGGTGATGAAAATGGCGCACCCCATGGTGGTCGCCAGCCATTTGTGAGCGTCGATGGTGATCGAGTCGGCGCGCTCGATGCCGGCGAGCAGGGGCGCCAAGCGGTTCGACGCGAGCGCCGCCCCGCCCCAGGCGGCATCGACGTGGTACCAGAGCTTCTCCGCCCGGGCGATGTCGGCGCAGGCGTGTAAAGGATCGATCATGCCGCCGCCGGTGGTGCCCGCGGTGGCCACCACCATGACGGGCACGGCGCCCGCGGCGCGGTCCTCGGCAATCGCGGCGGCCAGCGCTGCCGGATCCATTTGACCGCGGCCGTCGGTGCCGACCAGACGCAACGAGGCGCGGCCGACGCCGGCTTGGTGGGCGACTTTGAGCCACGCAATGTGGCAGTCGCGGGACGTGTAGAACTTCACGGGCCCCGGGAAGGCGCGCACGCCGTCGCTCGCGAAATACGGATGCGCCGCGGTCAACGCGCAGAGCAGGGAGGTGTAATTCGCCTCGGATCCGCCGGTCGCGAAATGTCCGGTCGCCTGATCGCCCAACGACGCCCGCCGCGCGATCGCGCGGATGACGTGCCGTTCGATCTCGACCGGCACGGGCGAGGAAGCGGAACTTGCGAGCTGCGGATTGAACAGGCCGGCGACGCGGTCGGCGCACTGCGAGGGAAAATTCGCGCCGGGATTGAACAGCCCGAAATAACGCGGATTCGCCATCTGCACGATGCCGTGCTGCATGCACTCGAGCGTCCAGTGGAGCAGCTCCTCGAGCGGCCGCGGAGTCTCGAAGCCGTAACTCTCGAGCTCCTCGCGAAAGGCGGCCATGTCGATGGTCGGCGCCACGGGACCCGCTTGAATACTCACCAATGCCCGTTCCAATTCGTCGGTCAGGCGGTCGCCGACGCGCCGGCGTTCCGCCGCGTCGGGAAACAACGCCGCGACGGGGTCCGGCAGTGAATTCTGAGTCAACTTCGCCCTCGAGTCTAAGTGAGATTACCCGACGGACCGTTCGAGCGCCTGATCCAGGTCAGCCAGAATGTCATCGATATGTTCGATGCCGACGCTCAATCGGATGCTGCCCGGACCCACGCCCGCGGCCAATTGTTCCGCCGGCGACATCTGCCGATGAGTGGTCGAGGCGGGATGGCAGGCGAGGGATTTCGCATCCCCTAAATTCACCAACCGCTTGAAGAGCTCGAGCGCGTTGTAGAAGCGCATCCCGCCCGGCAAACCGCCGCGAATCTCAAAGGTCATCAGCGAGCAGGCCCGTCCGCCCAGGTACTTCTGCACCAGCGGATAATAGGGATTGTCGGGGAATCCCGCGAAGTTGACCGATTCCACCCGCGGGTGGCGTTGCAGGAACTCGGCGACCTTGCGCGCGTTCTCGACATGCCGGTCGATGCGCAGCGCGACGGTTTCGATGCCCTGGAGCAGGAGAAACGCGTTCATCGGCGAGAGCACGGCGCCCATCGTGCGCTGATACACGCTGCGGCATCGGCCGATGAAGGCGGCCGCGCCATAGTGTTCCGTGTACACGAGTCCATGATAAGACTCATCGGGCTGGGTGAACATCGGATAACGGGCCGCGTTGTCGTTCCACGAGAACGTGCCGCAATCGACCACGATTCCGCCGAGCGTGGTGCCGTGGCCCCCCATGAATTTCGTCAACGAGTGGACCACGACATCCGCGCCGTAATCGACCGGCCGCACCAGCATCGGTGTCGCGACGGTGTTGTCGACGAGCAGCGGCATATGGTGGCGATGGGCGACGGCGGCGAGCGCTTCGAGGTCGCAGACGTTACCGGCCGGGTTGCCGACGGTTTCGCAAAAGATCGCGCGGGTGTCATCGTCGATCAAGGCCTCGAGATCCGCGGCGCGGTCGGACTTCGCGAACCGCACTTCGATGCCCATTTTCGGCAGAATGTGTGCGAACAAAGTGTACGTCGTGCCATAGAGCTGGGGCACCGACACGATGTTGCGGCCCATTTCCGTGACGTTCAACGCCGCATAGTACAGCGCCGTCTGCCCGGAACTCACGCTCAGCGAGGCGACTCCGCCCTCGAGTTCGGTGACGCGCTGCTCGAGCACGTCGGTGGTCGGATTGCTGATGCGCGTGTAGCGGTAACCCGGCACTTCGAGGTTGAACAGCGCGGCGCCGTGCTCGGCGCTGTCGAACGAATAGGCGGCTGTCTGGTAGATCGGCACGGCCACCGCCTTGGTGGTCGGATCCGAGTCGAAACCGCCGTGAATCGCGATCGTCTCTCGTTTCATTGGAACTTTTCGTAAAGTTAGATTGAGGCAGTGTAACTCGAACACCACGGGCAGTCGTGGTACGGTTCTCATTTGCTACGACTGGGCTGATCGTAACCATGGCCGCGACATCACCCGCCGATTCGAATACGAAATTCGCCCGCGATGCGTGGATCAGGGCATTGGGAAGGACCGGCTCCATCGACCGGCTCGGCTTCACGCTGCCGGCGCTGATCGACCAGCTCGCGCAACAATTCGACGCGGCGCCCGCGCTGGTGTCGAGCGAAGCCACTCTGACTTATCGGGCGCTCGCGCTCCGTTGCAACCAATATGCGCGCTGGGGACTGGCAAACGGACTGCAGGCCGGCGATGCCGTTGCGCTGTTGATGCCGAATTGCGCGGAATATCTGCCGGCCTGGCTCGGTCTGTCGCATATCGGCGTGACCGTGGCGTTGATCAATTCGCATCTGGCGGGCGACGCGCTCGCGCACTCGATCAACATCGCGGTTCCCAAATTCATCCTGGTGGGCGCGGAGCTTGCGCCGCGACTCACCGCCGTGCGCGCGAGGCTCGCCGCGTGGTTGCCGTGCCGCGTGTACGGCGCGAGCGCCGAGGATATCGCGCCGCTCGAACCCGAACTTGTCGGCGTGCCGGGCGAGCCGTTGGCTGCCGCTGAGTGCGCGCCGGCTTCGCTCGACGGCACCGCGCTCTATATTTATACGTCGGGTACCACCGGGCTGCCCAAGGCCGCCAAAGTCAGCCACTACCGGATCATGCAATGGAGCCAGTGGTTCGCCGGCCTGCTCGATACCAGGCCCACAGATCGGATGTTCAACTGCCTGCCGCTCTACCACAGCGTCGGCGGCGTGGTGGCGACCGGCGCGACGCTGGTCGGCGGTGGGGCGGTGGTCATTCGAGCGCGCTTCTCGGCGTCGGATTTCTGGCGCGACGTGTGCGAGCAACGCTGTACGCTGTTTCAATACATCGGCGAACTCTGCCGCTACCTCGTGAATGCCCCTCATCGCGACATCGAAACCAGTCATCGGCTTCGCATCGCGTGCGGCAACGGGCTGCGGCCCGAGGTCTGGGAGATCTTCCAGAGCCGCTTCAAAATCCCCCGGATCCTCGAGTATTACGCCTCGACGGAAGGCAATTTTTCGCTCTATAACTGCGAAGGCCGGCCCGGCGCGATCGGCAAGATTCCCTCCTTCCTGTCGCATCGGCTGCCCGTGGCGCTGCTGAAATTCGACGTCGACGCCGGCGAACCCTTGCGCAACGCCGACGGCTTTTGCGAGCGCTGCGAGCCGGATGAAATCGGCGAAGCGGTCGGGTTGATTCCCCAGGCTGACCAAAAAGCGGCTGACCAAAAGGGGGCGCAGCCAGAACGGGCGGGACGCTTCGAAGGCTACGCGGACCCCGAAGCGTCCGCCCGCAAGGTGCTGCGCAATGTTTTCAAGGACGGGGACTCCTGGTATCGCACCGGCGACCTCATGCGCCGCGATGATGCCGGCTTCTATTATTTCGTCGACCGCGTCGGGGAAACCTATCGATGGAAGGGCGAGAACGTGTCGACCGCCGAGGTGTTGACGGCTCTCACGGCGAGCCGCGGCGTCTTGGACGGCGTGGTGTACGGCGTCACCGTTCCCGGCGCCGATGGCCGCGCCGGGACCGCGGCGCTGGTGGTCGATTCCGCGTTTGATCTGGCGGCATTCCGCGCCGACGTCGCGCAGCGACTGCCCGCCTATGCGCGTCCGGTGTTCCTGCGACTGCTGACCGCGCTCGAGGCGACCGGCACGTTCAAGCCGCGCAAACAGGACCTGGTCCGGGCCGGGTTCGATCCCGCGCGCATCAACGATCCGCTGTACTTTGACGATCCGCGCACGCAGCGCTACGTGCCATTGGATGCGGCGCTGTACGCGGCGATTTCGGAAGGCAAAGTGAGAATCTAGAAGATGCTCTGTACGGAAACAGCATCGGCTGAAGCATTTGCGCCGCCCGCCGCGCCGGGACCAATCGCTGGACGATCAGGCAATATTGCCGGCGTCGATGGTGATCACGGTCCCGGTGATGTTGCGGCCGCCTTCGCCCAATAGAAATTCCACGCTGCGCGCGACGTCGATGGGATCGGCGAGCCGGCGCAGCGCACTGCGCCGCGCGATCTGTTCGCGCTGCGCTGGAGTGAGTTCGGAAGTCATCTCGGTGTCGATGAAACCCGGGGCGATGGCGTTCACCGTGATGCCGAGTTGCCCGGCCTCGCGGGACAGCGAGCGGGTGAACCCCACCAAGGACGCCTTGGTGGCGCTGTAGACGGACAGCCCGCTATAGCCGGTGAGCGCCACCACCGAGGCGACATTGATGATGCGGCCGGCGCGCTCGGTCATCATGGAGCGCATGACGTACTTGGTCAGCATGATGGGCGAGACGGTGTTGAGCCGGATGAGACGCTCGATGTCCTGATCGAGCATGTTGCCGAGCATGCCGCCGGTGCCCAGGCCCGCGTTATTGATCAGACCATAAAACGGCCCGAATTCCGCGCGCAGCGCACGCACGAATGAACCCAATTGATCGAGGGCCGACAAATCACAGGCGCGAAATTCGATCGCGCCGCCGCCGCTCTTCGCCGCGGCGCCCGCGGCTTCCACCGTCTGGGTGGATTTGCGGGCAACGGCGATGACGCGATAGCCGGCCGCCGCCAGCGCGACCGCGATCGCCAGGCCCAGGCCGCGGCTGCCGCCGGTCACGATGACGTTACGCATTGGGCCGCACCAACTTGCCGGCCGCCGTGAATTCCAAGGCGGGCACGAAGCGCAGCATCGCCGGCACCTTGTGCGCGGCGAGGGTGCGACGGCACGCGTTCAGCAAATCGCTCTTGACGATGTCCGGCGCTTGCGATTCGGCCGGCCCCGACGGATCGGCGAGAACCACGTCGGCGACGACCACGGCGCCGGTGATGGGATTGCGCCGCGACCTCACCAAGGACATGCGCACCCGGGGGTCGGCGTTCAGCACCGACTCGACCTCCTCCGGATACACCTTGAGGCCGCCGACGTTGATGACGCCGCCCATCCGGCCGCGGAAATAATACCGGCCATCGACGAGCTCGACCATGTCGCCCGTATCGACGAAGCCGTCATCGCTCGCGAGCATCTTCGCCGCGCCGCCGAGATAGCGCGCGGCGTTGCGGCCCGAGCGAACTCGCAGCGTTCCATCCACCACTTTCATCTCGATGCCGCCGCGCGCGGCGTCGATGAACTGCTGCGGAAACCCGGCGAGACCGTCGTCCACGTCAAATGCCACGCCGGCCTCGGTGGATGCAAAGGCGTGGGCGATCCGCGCCTGCGGATACGCGGTGCGCAGATTGTCGAGCAGCGCCTGATCGGCGACCTCACCCGACAGCCGTACGTATCGCGGCGCCAGGATCGACGTCTCACCGCTCATCAATGCGCGTCGCCAATGCGAGGGCGTTCCGGAAATATGCGTGACTCCGGCGGTCGCCGCGCGCGTCAGAAACTCGAGCGGCGGCTCGCCCGCGCTCGACAGCACCAAGGGCGCGCCCGACAGGACGGCGCGCAGATAGATCTGCAGGCCGCCATAGCGGCGGATGTCGTAGAACGTACTCCAGATCGATTGCGGGCCCGACGCCGCCTGCGTCGGCAGCCCGCCGCCGAGACTGTCCAGGGAATGGACCACGAGTTTCGGCGTGCCGGTCGTGCCCGACGTCAATAGAATCCACTCGGTGGATTCGCCGGCGCGCCGCCGCATGGCCGCGGCTTGCGGGCGGGACATCGCCACATGGCGCCGCAAGGACGCGAGCGATGCGGCGCTCGACGCCGGCTCCCCGGCGTGTGCGTGTGCGTGGGCGGATTGGGCGTCGACGTCGGGTGCGTCCGTGACGATGGCGTCCGCTTCGGCGGCCGCCGCGACGCCGGCCAGCTGCTCGGCGTTCAAGTCCGGAGTGCACAGAACCATGCGTCGCGCGACCCCGTCGAGTTCGATGAGCGCGAGCGCGGTCGGCAGCTGCTCGCGCGTCGCGAGCAGCACCGAACGGCCGCGCAGCGATTCCAACTGCGCACCGAAAACCGAACCGGAGGCGAGGTCGGCGAGGGCGGCGGAGGCACCGCGGCCGAGAAATTTGCCGGTAAGCGCCGCTCCCGGCGGCGCGATGGAATCCCACAGACAGCTCACTGCGTGTCCCTCATGATGTTGGCGGCGAATTCTCACACAGGATCGCCGTGCCCACAGCTAACATAATCTGAAATTTATTCGCGGCGCCGCGACGCGCGTCTCACTGGGCGGCGCCTGCCACCGCGCAGGTCGAATCCAGCAACAGTTCCCCGGCCGGTCCCGTGCCCGCGAGCACCACGAAGCCGGGTCCCTCCTTGAAGTCCATGCCGGCGACGACCAATGTGTAGTCCCCCATCGCGGACTTCGCCGCCGGTAGTTTGTCGGCGAGCAACTCGATCGGATCGGCGGTCAGCTCCTCACCCATGATCCGCAGCGCCTGATACTGCGATCCGGCGAGGCTCAAGGGCGACCAGCCGCCCGTGATCCGCGGCGATGCGGCCTTGAGCACCGCCGCGACGTCCGCGCGGATGCACTCGATGTGAATGTGCAATTGATCCTGACTGCGGGCATGCCGTGGGTTGACCGCGAGTCCCACGGCGCTGCGGCCGATGCTGTGCCCGACGGTCGCGGCGAGTTCGTCGCGCGCCTTGAAGGCGGCGGCGAAATAGTTGGGCCTGCCCGCTGCGAGCAGTTCGGGACTCTCCATGCCGGCGAGCGTCATGGTCGGAATCAACAAAAAGTGCGCGCCTCCCTTGCGGTCGTGGAGAACCGCAAAGTCTTCACCGATGCGCTCGCACGGTGCTGCGCTGTGCTCTTGCTGCCAATGAACGACGCATTGTTGCTGCACGATCTCGCGCAGCGCGTCGCGATTGGCGCCCTGCGCCGTGAGCGCCGACAACGTGCAGAAGCAGGCGAGCGTGATGACGAGCGCAGCGCGATGAAGCATGGCGTGATTCTAGGCGAGGCGAGCGTGCGGCCCGCGGTAAATGGGCGAAGGGCAGTGAATATTGCAAATGCGAATCATTCTCGATAGCATTCGTACTCGCATTGAAGCCGGGCTCACGTGGCCGGGTCCAGGGATACTGATGAAATCGAACAACACGTCGGGATGGGTGCGCGCGGTGTGCGGAACGCTGATCAGCACCTGGCTGCTGTCCGCCTGCGGAGGCTCGGGCGCAAGCACGACGAGCACCAGCGCCGCCACCGGCACCGCTGAATCCACGACGCCCGCGGCTTCGACCTTGTCGGTCGCCGCGCAGGCGGGCGAGGCACTGTTTCACGACACGACCCTGTCCGCCTCGGCGCGTCAGTCCTGCGCCACCTGTCACGTCGCAGCGCGCGCTTTTACCGCGGACCCGACCACGGATCATGGACTGCCGGTGCCGCTCGGCGGCGCCAACCTCGACCAAACCGGGTTTCGCAACGCCCCGTCATTGATGTACGCGTCGTTCACGCCGCCTTTTTCAATCACCGGCGGACCCGTCGGCGGATTCTTTCGCGACGGGCGCGCATCATCGCTGGCGGCACAAGCGCAACAGCCGTTCCTCACGCCATTCGAGATGGCGAATCAGGATGCCGCCGAACTCATCGGACGCTTGGAAAAGAGCAGCGCCACGCTGCAGAAGTTCATTGACGCGTATGGTGAGGGAGCACTCGCCGATCCCAACACCGCTCTCGAGGACATTGGCCTGGCGATTGCCGCCTATGAGACCGAGGACCCGGACTTTCATCCCTTCAGCAGCAAGTTCGATTTCTGGTTGCTCGGCAAGGCGCAGTTGAGCGCGCAGGAGCAGCAGGGTCTGACCCTCTTCAACGATCCGACCAAGGGCAATTGCACGGCGTGTCATCCGAGTCAGCGCCAGGGCTTCAGCAGTCATCCGCTGTTCACGGACTTCTCGTTCGACAACATCGGTGTGCCGCGCAACTGGGCCATTCCGGCCAACACCCCCGGCGCGCGCAGCCCGATCGACGGTGTGCTGCTCGCATCACAGCCGACGCCGGTGAACGTGCCGGCGGACGCCGAATACGCCTATTACGATCTCGGCCTGTGCGGTCCGTTCGCACCGGCGGCATTCGACGCGAATGCGCGACCCTCGTTCGCGGCCACGACTTCGCTGTGCGGTGTGTTCAAGGTACCGACCTTGCGCAACGTCGCCATCACCGCGCCGTATTTTCACAACGGTGTATTCACGACGCTGCGGCAGGTGCTGGAGTGGTACGTCACGCGCGACATCAATAATGACACCGCCAACAACCCCAATCCCGTCGCCGCCGGCCCGGGCGGCAATCCCTATCAAGCCGTCGGCACTTTTTATACCGCCGCCAACGGCACGGCTGATTTATACGAATACAACGATCTGCCCGCGGAGTACGACGCCAACGTGAACATCGGCGAAGTGCCTTACACGCCGCCGACGTTCGGCGGCGGGCAGGCGCCGACCCTCACCTCCGATGAAATCGACGACATCGTCGCCTTTCTCTGCACCCTGACCGACGGCTACGACCCGACGAACCCGACGGCCTACAACCTACCGGCCCAATGCCCGGGCGGCACGGCCGCCACTGCCACGGTTCATTAATCTAACAAGGACTCGCACGATGACTCGCACTTCGACCCCTCGCTTTGCACTCGTTTTGGCGGGCGCCCTGTGCGCCGCCGCCACGGCGGAGGCGGCGGATGCCGCCGACCCGCAGCCGACCGAGGCGCAACAGATACAGGCACTGCGGCAGCAGCTCGAAGCGGTGCAGGCACAAATGAAGCAACTGGCCGAACAAAATCAGGCGCTGCTGAAGCTCGAACAGCAACTCGAGCGGCAAGTCTCGCAGCAAGCCGTGGCATCGCAATCTCCATCGCCAGTCCCGCCGCCGGCCCCGGCAGCGCCCGCGTCGGCGCCGACACCCGGCGCGTCGGCGTCCCTGACGCCGGTACCGCCCGGCGCGGCGCCTGCGGCGACTTCCGCGGGTGCGGCTGCCGCATTATCCGGTGTGCGGTTATGGGGATACGGCGAACTTTACTACACGCACCCGACCCACGAACCGCGCAAGACCGAGGCGGACCTCGCGCGCGCGGTGTTCGGCATCGGCTACTCCTTCGACAGCCGCACCGAATTCAATTCCGAATTCGAGGTCGAACATGCGGTGTCATCGGCCGATGACCCGGGAGAGTTCGAGGTCGAGCAGTTCTACGTCGATCGTCAGCTGAACGATCTGGCCACGGTGCGCGCGGGGTTGTTTCTCATGCCGTTCGGGTTGCTGAACGAGCACCATGAGCCGACCAACTTCTACGGGGTGCAGCGCAATTTCGTCGAGACCTTGATCATCCCGAGCACTTGGCGCGAGGGGGGCTTCAATGTCCACGGCGATACCGAACAAGGCATCGGCTGGAACGTGGGACTGACCACGGGATTCGACCTGTCGAAGTGGAATTACGCGCCGGAGTTTCCGCTGTACGCGACCGCGCTGGATCTAGAGGACAGCGACTCGGCGCCGCTGCAGTCGACTCACCAAGAATTGGCACTCGCCAATGCGCACAACTTGAGTCAATACATCGCGGTGGGGTATTACGGCGTGCCGGGCCTGTCGCTCGGCGCCGCGATCAGTTCGGGTAAGGCGGTGAGCGTCCCAGGGCCGCCGAACGTACCGGTGCTCGGGACCGAGCGCGTCACGCTGTGGGAAGCGCACGCGCGCTGGACACCGGGCAAGTTCGACCTCTCGGCTTTGTATGCACACGGTTCGATCAGCAACCTCGCGGTGGCGAACGAATCGAACCCCGGTTCACCGAATCCGATTCCGTCGGATTTTTACGGCTATTTTGCCCAGGCGGCATACGGACTGTGGGAGCACGGCGATTATCGTCTCGCGCCGTTCGTGCGCTGGGAGCGCTACGACATGGGTTCACGCTACAGCGGCACCACGGGACCCGTGGTTCCGACGGGATTGGTGCCGCTCTCGGCTACCCCGGGCGACTACGGTTACTGGCCGCGCAATCAAGACCGCGTCTGGACCGTGGGCGCCAATTTCTACACCACGCCCCACGTGGTGCTCAAGGCCGACTATCAATGGTTCGATATCAACACGGATTTCAGCCGCTTCGACATCGGGTTGGGTTTGAATTTTTGATGCGCAAAAGGGAGCGCGCCTCGAGCCGGTCATACCGCCTCTTCGTCGGCAACGCGCTGCAGCGCCTGCTCGATGGGAATTCGCACCAGCAGCGTAGTGCCGCCGGTCTCCGGGCTCCTGACGTCCAAGCGTCCACCGAGTGCGCGCACCCGATGACGCATCGATGCGAGCCCATGCGAGCCGATGGCGCTCTGCTGGCTGGCGGAAATGCCTTTCCCGTCATCCGAAATTTTCATGACCATGGCATCGCCGTTCAATTCGAGGCTGATGTCCATTGATTTCGCGCCGGAATGTTTGAGGATGTTGGTGAATGCCTCCTGCGCGATCCGGAACAACGCGATCGACGCCTCGGAGGTGAACTTCGGTTCGACCTCGGGATAGGACTGTGCGCATTTGAGGCCGGCGCCGGCGCAACTCTCTTTCAATTGCCAGCGTATCGCGGCGAACAAACCCACATTATCGAGGAGCGTCGGCCGCAATTCCTCGATGATCCGCCGCTTCAAGTCGACACCGGCGGATAAATTCTGCTGCACGCGCTGCAAGCGCAACTTGATGTCGGGATCGTTTTCGGCCAGGTGCTGTTCGGCCCACGAAATGTCCATGCGCGCCCCCACCAAGAGGCCGCCGAGCTCGTCGTGCAATTCACGCGCGAGGCTCGCTTTTTCGCGCTCCGCCACGCTTTGCAGGTGGGTCGAGAGCTCGACCAGTTCGCGGGTGCGGTCTTGGACCTCGCGCTCGAGCTGCACCGTGTGATCGCGCAGCTCCGCGGTCAATTGGGCGCGCCGGCGCATATCCAGGTACACCAGACGTGCGGCAATACCGACCAGGATCATATTGAAGACCGTGCCGGCCGAGGTGATCCAACGGCTTTGTGTCACCGAGGACGACCAATGCGCGCGGGCCGCGTCGTGTTCGAGCGCTTCCGCTGAGCGCAGACGGGTGAAGCATTCGTTGATCGCCTCGCCGGTATCGCTTCCCAAGTTGGTTTTCACCAGTGTGATTGCCGCCGCGGTCCCTTGAGATTTCTGAATGGCGACAACCATCGAGAGATCCGCCAGTCGCTTGCCGATCAACACCTGCAGCGCCCGCACCGTGGCGAGAGCGGGGTCGGATCCTGCATACGCCTGCAGCAGACGGTCGAGCTCGGGCAGCACGTCGACGACGGCCCCGTCGTAGACGTCCAAGTAACGTTGATCGGCGGTCAGCAAGTAGCTGCGCTGCGCGCCGACCGAGCGGGACAGGGAATTTTGCAGTTGATCGATGACGTGCTCGCGTGTCGCGGATTTTTGCAGCCGCTCACCGGCCTCTTGCAGCCGGGCTTGCCCCGCGCCGGTCAAGAAGAACAGCGCGGCCAGGAAGCCGACGATCAGCAATGGGGGCACCGCCACATACCAGCGGCCGAGACCCTCGAATGCCTCGCTGAATGGATTGACGCGATTCGCAGGCATACGCATGGGTGAGGAAATGCAACGCTCATGCCAAACTGTGCGGCCTGCGCTGCGGGCTCAGTGCTTCGCCTCAGTGATGGCTATATTGTCAGCAGGGTCAATGGGTTATAGCGCCACGCGCGAACTTCGTAGGCGGCGCTCGAGCGCCGTTGCACCGTGCAGCGAATGTAAGGATTACGCGCCCCGGCACTTCGCCTAGTACGCGGCGAGATTCACGGTGTCCGCCAGGTCTTCGACTGGAAAATCGACTGGAACGGCGATCACCGGTACGCGAACCCTGCCTTGGAGCCAGGTTTCGAAGTCTGCGAGCGGCATGGGTCTCGCGTACAAATACCCTTGCGCGATGTCGCAGCCCATGTTGCGCAGGCGCAGCGCCGCCGCCTCGGTTTCGATGCCTTCGGCGACGACCTTGAGTCCCAAACCGTGGCCCATGTCGATGGCCGAGCGGACCACGGGCGCGAACTCCAGATCCGATTCCAGGCCTTGTACGAAACTGCGATCGATCTTGACCTCGTGAACCGGCATGCGCGCCAGATGGCTCAACGAGGAATAGCCGGTGCCGAAGTCGTCGATCGACAGGTTCACGCCGAGCGCCGCGATGGCGTCGAGCAGTGCCAGCGCACGAGCCGGGTCCTCGATAAAACCGCTTTCGGTGATTTCCAAGGTCAGCAGCGGCGGCGGCAGCTGATGCAAGGTGAGCATGCCGGCGATGCGGGAATCGAGCCGCGCGTCGCTTACGTCATCGGCGCTGATGTTCACGGCCAGGGCGAGCGGCCGGCCGGCACGCTGCCATCGTGCCCCTTCGGCGATCGCGCGATTGAGCGTCCAACGCGTCAGCTTGCGGATGAACCCGGTTTGCTCCGCGAACGGAATGAATTCCGCCGGACCCAAGAGGCCGCGCGTCGGATGCTGCCAGCGCAGCAGCACTTCGGCGCCCACCACACGCAGGGTGGTGAGCTCGATTTTCGGCTGGAAGAACAACCGCAACTCGTCATGCTCGACCGCGTGGCGCAATTCGCCCAACAGCGACAGCTGATCGGGAGCCGCGGGATTCAGCGCGGCCTCATACAGCGCCAGCGGGCGCTTCTCGCGCCGGGCGCGCTCCAGGGCGAGATCGGCGCATCGCATCAGCTCATCGGCTGAAGCCGCGCCCTCCGCGGCGAGCGCGAGGCCCAAGGTGGCCGTGATGTCGACGGGCTGCGCCTCCACGAACACCGGATCGGAAAGCGCGACCAAGAGTGAGGTTCCCCACGCTTGCAGACTGTCCGCGGCCGGCAATCGCGCAAAGGCGGCGAATTGATCGGCCGCGAGCCGTGCGACCGCCGACCGCACCGAGGGCACCGCCGCGAGCCGTTGCGCTATTTTGATGAGCACCGCATCGCCCACCGAATATCCCAAGTGTTCGTTGATGCGGCGAAAGCGATGCAGATTGATGACCGCGACCGCAATCCTCGCCCCTGGCGCCTCGGTCAGCCCCGGCGAACCGGCGAGTGCCTCGCCCAAGGAGGCGCCGAAGGCGGTGCGATTCATCAGGCCGGTGAGCGTGTCCTCATACGCCAGGCGGCGGATCGATCGATCGCGGGAATGGACCGCCGATTGCATGAGCTGCAGGCCCTCGGCGAGTACGCCGAGTTCGTCGGGCCGCTGCACGCCGAGCGCCACGTCATAGCTGCCGTCGCGCATCCGATCGACGGCGTGAGTCAGGTCCTGCAGCGGGCGTGTGATGTTGCGCGCGAGCCAGAATGCCGCCAGCGCGAAGGCGACCAAACTGATCGCCGCGATCAGGAACAAAGCCCGGGTCAGGCTCTCGAACGGCGCGCGCGCTTCGGCGAGCGAGCGCGACAGCACCGCGACGATCTCGGTGTCGTTGGTCTTGGACAGTTCGATCCGCCGCGTCACGACGTCTTCGCGGCGTATCGCCTCGCCCGGCAGCGTGCTCACCGTGTCGGTCCAGCGTCCGCGGGCATTCACCGACAGGGTGACATTGAGGCCGGTGATGCCGGCGAGCTCGCGCGCGGCGGCCGCATCGAGTTCGAAACCCATCGCGATCCAAGCCACCGGCAGGGGACTGCTCACCTGCACCGCCACGAGTTGGTAGATGCGCCCGTTATCGACGATGAAGCCGCTGGCGTTGTCGCCGTCAATGCTGTCCATTCGCACGGGCGGCAGGGGAAAGCGCATGCCCGGCGTGAATTGCGATCCGGTGGCGGCGAGCACCTCGCCGTCGAGCGAGGTGAGCACGACCATGGCGGCGCCGATGCGGGTGCCGCTGTTCTCGAGAACCGAGACCAGCGTATCCGTGTCGTTGGTCGACACCGCGTCGCGGAATCCGAAGTCGGCGGCAACCGCGTGGGCGGCATGCGTCAGCTGCCGGCGATTGCTGTCGAGCAGCCGGGAGAATGCCTGCGTGCCCGCGTCCAAGCGGATTCCCGCGTCGCGTTCGACGTTGCGGCGATTGGTCTCCGAGACGGCGAGCAGGGCCGCGGCGAGCACCGCGGCGAGCAGCAGCAGAAAAGTCACCGCGATGCGGGTGCGAAGCGCCATGACGCCTTACTCGGGCCACGCCGCGACTGTCGTGGACGCGCCTTGTACATCGATCACCAGCGGAATGGTCATGGGTGCGGCCGGGACCTCAATTTCGCGTGGCGGAGCCGCGTCGATCTCATTGGGATGCCAGACGCGCAATCGATAGCGTCCGGCGGGCAGGTTGAGCGCGGCGCTCCCGGAGGCCGGTGTCTTCACGAAGTACGGGGAGTCGACCACGCCGACGAACGCCACCATGTGGTCGTGAATGTTGCAGCCGAGAACCACCAGGCCCGCCTTGTCGAATACCACCGGCGTCGGCGGCGAACCGGAATACAGCTTGAGGGTGAACTTATTGGGCTTCGAGAATGAGTACACTTGATGACGAATGTGATCGCTGTTCGGAAAGGTGATCTCCGTGCCGGTGCGCACGACGGTGACGCGCGGCACGTATTGCTTGTTGATCTGATCGATGATCGCCTTGTCATGAGACGGCGGCGGCGTCGCATCGAGAGGGTCGAACACGATCACGGCATCCGCGGCGTTGATGCCGGCCGTCGTCTTGACCTCGACCGTCACCACGCCGGCGAAGGTGTGCGTCGCGAGCAGCAGTGCGGGCAACGCCAACCCAACCCAAAGGCGGCGATGCATGCGTTTCACGGTGCGGCGGTTTGCGCCGGCTCGACCACGTCGCGCTTCATCGGCGCCAGCAGGCGCAGCAACTCGTTCGTGGCTCCCTGGCTCACATGCCGCTCTTTCAGCACCACACGCAAATCCGCCACCATGCCAAAGAACTCGGCCTCCGAAATATGATGGCCGGCATGCACCTCTTTCATGGAATCGCCCGAGTACTTGCACGGGCCGCCCGCCAGATCGCAGATCTGTTCGGCGAGCAAGCGCTTGATGCGCTCCAAGTTGGTGTCTTTGAAACTTCGCCCGAGTTTCGGGTCCGCCGACACTCGATCGATCAGTTCATTGGCAATGGTCGCGACCCCGGGTTCGCCGCCCAATCGGTCGTAGAGGCTTGGGGAGGGTCGCGCTGCGGCCGGCGGTACGCCGGCGGACATGCCGGCCACAATCGCCGCGAGCAGCAGGAACGAAGCGGCCGGCACCCGCGATGTCACAGATTTCATAGGTAACCTTAGTAAACACGAGAGGTTAGACGGGCCGGTCCCTCACGGCTGTGCGTTTGAACACAATATTCCGCAACCAGCCAACATATCTTGGCTGCCGTGAAAACCGTGCTTCGACTCACTCCCGCCGTGGCGGCGACCCTACTGTGTTTCTTGGGCGAGCCGATGCGTCCCGCGCACGCCGGAGACCGATTGGAGTGGACCGGCGCAGTCACCCAAATCGAAGGCAGCGCCGGCGGCGGTCTCGTGCCCTGGGCGCTCATCGGCGGACTCGGGACCAACGAGCAGATCGGGGCCACCGGATTTGTGACCTACGTCTCGACGCAAGACTTCGCGCTGCGCTCCGGCGGCGTGAGCGCCGGCATCGACAACCGCGTGGAAGTCTCGGTCGCGCGCCAGCGATTCGACGCCGGGTCGGTGATCCCGGGCCTTACCCTGGGACAGGACATCGTGGGCCTCAAGGTGCGCCTCGTGGGCGATGCGGTATTCGATCCGGATGAACTGCTGCCGCAGATTGCACTGGGCGCGCAGTGGAAGCGCACGCTCGACTTCGACCAGGTGCCGCGCGCAGTGGGTGCGGCGCACGGCGAGGATGTGGATTTATATCTGTCCGCCACCAAACTCTATTTTGCCGCGCTCGCCGGACGCAACGTGATCATCGACGCGACCGTGCGGCGGACCCGCGCCAATCAATTCGGATTGCTCGGCTTCGGCGGCGACGGCAGCGGCTACACGCTGACGCCGGAGTTCTCCGCCGCCGTTTTCTTGACCGACCATGTGTTGCTCGGCGCCGAATACCGCGACAAGCCGAATAACCTGACCGCCTTTCGCGAAAACAGCGCCCAAGATGCGTTTCTCGCCTGGGCTCCGGTCAAGAATCTGACGGTCACCGCCGCATGGACGGATCTCGGCCGCATTGCCGGCAAATCGCCCCAGCAAGGCATCTATCTTTCATTATGGCTGGGGTATTAGCCGCCGGTAAGGCGGATAGGCGGACGCGCAGCCATTGACGATCGGCTACCATGGGCGGCCTCATGCCGACCATTCGCCTCGATAAAGTCTCGCTCGCCTTCGGCCTGAAACCGCTGCTGGACACGGTGGACCTGCAGGTACGCAAGGGCGAGCGGGTCTGCTTGCTCGGGCGCAACGGCGAAGGCAAGTCCTCCCTGCTGCAGCTGATCACCCGGCAAATCGCTCCCGACAGCGGCGAAGTCTGGGTTCGTCCGGGCGCGCGCGTGGCGGGTCTCGCTCAAGAAGTCTCCGCCGGCAGCGACACCTCCGTATACGAAGTGATCCGGGGCGGCGTGCCGGAGGACGGCGCCGACGACTGGCAGGCGGAGCTCGCGGTGGATCAGGTCATCGCGCGCTTAGGGCTCGATCGTGACGCGCCGATGAGCTCTCTGTCGGGCGGCTGGCGGCGCCGGGTGATGCTCGGCCGCGCGCTCGCCGCGGCGCCCGATCTCTTGCTGCTCGATGAACCGACCAATCATCTGGACATCGAGGCGATCACCTGGCTCGAGGACATGATGATCGAGTTCGAGGGCGCGCTCTTGTTCATCAGCCACGATCGCGCGTTCGTGCGCCGCTTGGCGACGCGGATCGTCGAACTCGACCGGGGGCGGCTTCGGGTATGGCCGGGCAATTACGATGAGTACGTCGTGCAAAAGCGGGCCGCGCTCGAAGTCGAAGCGAAGCACGCCGCGCTGTTCGACAAGAAGCTCGCTCAAGAGGAGGTTTGGATCCGGCAGGGCGTGGAGGCGCGCCGCACGCGCAACGAAGGCCGGGTGCGGGCGCTCAAGCAATTGCGGATCGAACGGAGCGAACGCCGCGAGCGAATCGGTCAGGTCGAGATCAAGGTGCAAGACGCGGCGCCGTCCGGCAAGCTGGTATTCGAAGCGACGCACGTCACGCACGCATTCGGAGGAGCGCCGGTCATCGCGGATTTCTCCGCACGCATCATGCGTGGGGATCGGATCGGCATCATCGGCCCGAATGGCTGCGGCAAGACGACGCTCATCAAATTGCTGGTCGGGGAACTCGAACCCCAATCGGGACAGATCAAGCGGGGGACGAATCTCCTGCCGGCGTACTTCGATCAGCAACGCGAACAGTTGGATCCGTCCGCCTCCATCATGGACAACGTGACCGGCGGCAGCGGCGACACGGTCACCATCGACGGTCAGGCGCGGCACGTGTCCGGTTACCTGCGTGATTTTTTGTTCCCGCCGGAGAGGCTCAACGCGCCGGTCAGCATGCTGTCGGGCGGTGAACGCAATCGATTGCTGCTGGCTCGTTTGTTTGCACGGCCCAGCAACCTCTTGGTGATGGACGAGCCGACCAACGATCTGGATGCGGATACTCTGGAACTCCTCGAAGAAATGGTCGCCAACTATTCGGGGACACTGCTGCTGGTGAGCCACGACCGGGCGTTTCTCGACAATGTCGTCACCAGCACCTTGGTGTTCGAAGGGGGCGGCCGGGTGAACGAGTATGTCGGCGGCTACAGCGATTGGCTGCGTCAGCGCAAGGCCGGCGGCGCGGGCAGGCTGACGACGTCGAAGCCTAAACTGGAAACGGGTCCGGCGCCGGCATCGTCGTCAACGCCGTTACCTTCGTCAACGCCGGCGCTGAACTCGGTGCGCGCAGTTCCCAAAGCTCGTCGGCTGTCCTACAAAGAGCAACGCGAACTCGAGGCGATGCCTGCGACTATTCAGCGGCTCGAAGCCGAGCAACTGAAATTGACCGAAGCGGTGGCGAACCCGAATTTGTTCAAGCAAGATCCTGCGGGAGGGGCGGCGGCGTTGCAGCGTCTGCAATCGCTGGCGTCGGAATTGGAAGGCGCGTACTCGCGATGGGATGTGCTCGAGTCGCAGGGCTCCGAGTAGGCACGGATTGCGAGTGCCGCACTCAGCGGCGCGATCGTCCGCGGCCGCCCAGTAAATCGCTGGGACTCGGCAGCGAGGCGCCGGCCGCGTCGGGAATCACCAGCGATGAGGCCTGTTCGCGGCGCATTTCCTGCAATTCGCGCATGGTCTGTTGAACCGCCAGTTCCGCCGCGGCACCGAATTTTTGGATCGCCGCGTCCAAGGTCACGGCATCGAGTTCGAAGCTGATCGGGATGGCACCCATCGGCGTCATGACCTGCGCCTGGCCGACGAACAGCACCGGCCGCGCGGCATCCGCACCGCCGTCCGCACTCACCGGCGTCAGCCTGCGGATCGTGCCGACCTTGCGGTCAGTGAAGGTCTCCTCGCGGTAAATTTGCGTCGAGTCCATGCTGGCCTGGCGACCGTCGGTGGCGGAACTCATGTGTGCGTAACCCCTCTCTGAAGGACCTGAGAATCCGAAAGGTTAACCCTAGCAGCCTGTCCCACTCAGGTCCATCGGCTACCACCGCGTCCCCCAGTCAGACGGACTGCCGTCAATGGCAGGCTTCCAGTAAACAGTGGGAAGCCTGATACGATACCTGCGGTGGAACACCCGGTCACAGCTCGCAGGGTCCCCGCGTGGACTACGCTCCTAGGAATTGCCCTGTTCGGGCTGGCGCTTTTTTGGCTGCATCACCTGCTCGGCCAGTACCACTGGCGGGACATCCTCGCCCACGTCCACGCCATCCCGTCCGAGAAATTGCTGCGCGCGACGTTCTTCACGGTCTGCGGCTACGGAATATTGACCCTATACGACGCCCTGGCCGTACATTTCGCCGGTGCGCGGGTGCCGTATGCGCGGATCGCGCTGATTTCGTTCATGGGCTATGCGATCGGCCATAACGTCGGATTGAACACGCTCTCCGGCGGCGCGGTCCGGTATCGAGCCTATTCGGCGCTGGGCTTGGGCGCGAAGCAGATTGCCACCATCGTCGCCTTCGGCACCGCCACGTTTTTTCTGGGGGCGGGCGTGTTGCTGGGGCTGTCTCTGCTGTCGCAGGCGGGGCTGTCGGGCTCGGTGCTGCACGTGCACGCCTCGCTCGCCACCGTGGTGGGGCTGATACTGCTCGCGGCCGTCAGCGCCTATTTGTACCTGGCGTGCACCCGGCATGAACCGGTGCGGATTTGGCGGATCGAGATCCCGGTGCCGAGGGCGCGAATTGCGTTTGCACAGATCGCTGTGGCCTGCGCCGACTTGCTGTGCGCCGGTGCGGTGCTGTATGTGCTGTTGCCGCAGGAGGCGGCGATCAGCTTCGTGGCGTTTGCCGCAGTGTATCTGATCGCCATCGCCGCCGGCGCCGTCAGCAATGTTCCCGGCGGCATCGGTGTCTTCGAGTTGGTCTTGATCGCGCTGCTGCCTGCGGTACCGCACGACCGCTTGTTGGGCGCCCTGGTCGCCTATCGCGCCATCTACTATTTCGCGCCGTTCGGCATCGCGCTCATTTTATTGGGAGCGCACGAGTTGTGGGTGCATCGCGGCCCGGCGGTGCGGCTGGTGCGCGTGGCGCGGACTTTGCTGAGTGCGGTGACGCCTCAGGCCATCTCGATCGCCGTGTTCGTCGCCGGCGCGGTGCTGCTCTTCTCCGGCGCCACCCCGGGCTTGAGCAAGCGCCTCGACCTGCTGCACAACTTCGTGCCGCTGTCGGTGCTCGAATTATCTCATCTCGTGGGCAGCGCGGTGGGCGTGGGTCTGCTGATTATCGCCCACGCCCTCTATCGGCGGCTGCACACGGCCTGGGTGCTCACGATCTGGCTGCTGTGCGCCGGAATACTCGTGTCGCTGCTCAAGGGTTTCGACTTCGAGGAAGCGGTGATCCTGGCCACGGTGGTGGTCCTTTTGGTGTCGGCGCGCGAGCGCTTCCGGCGGCGCGCCTCGCTGATCGAGCAGCATTACTCCGGACCCTGGGTCATTGCGTTGCTGCTGGTGCTCGGCACCGCCACCTGGTTGGTGATGTTTGCGTATCGGCACGTGCCGTATGGCAATCAGCTGTGGTGGGAATTCGCCTTCCAGGCATCGGCGCCGCGCAGCTTGCGCGCCTCTCTGCTCGCCGTCATGATCGCCGCCGCCTACGGCATGTGGCGGCTGCTGCGCCCGGCGGTACCGCGGGTCTCGGCGCCGAGCGAGGCTGACCTTGCATGCGCGGCGGCGTTGATCGCCGCGGGCGATGACACGGCGTCGAATCTCGCGTTGCTCGGCGACAAGAACATCATGTTCAATCAGAGCCGCACGGCGTTCATCATGTACCAGGTCTCCGGCGGCAGCTGGGTGGCGATGGGCGACCCGGTCGGTCCGCCGGATCTGTGCGAAGCGCTGGCGTGGGAGTTTCTGGAGCAGTGCGACGGCATGGCGGTCTCGCCGGTCTTCTATCAGGTCAAGCCGCAAAATCTGCCGCTGTACATCGATCTCGGATTGAACTTGAGCAAGCTTGGCGAAGAGGCCCGCGTCGCGCTCGACACTTTCGGTTTGGAGGGACCCGCGCGGGCGGAGCTGCGCACCGCGCAGCGAAAGGCGCTGCGCGATGGCGCGCAGTTCGAGGTCGTCGCGCGCGCGGATGTCGCGGCGATCCTGCCGGAGCTGCGCGCCGTGTCCGACGCGTGGCTCGCCGACAAGAAGACGGCGGAGAAGCGTTTTTCACTGGGATTCTTCGATGAGCGGTACCTCGTGAATTTTGATTGCGCGGTGGTGCGGCGGGCCGGATCGATCGTCGCATTCGCCAATCTATGGCGGGCGGCGGCGACCGAATTGTCGGTCGATCTGATGCGCTACAGCGACGCGGCGCCGAAGGGCGTCATCGATTTCCTGCTGATCGAGTCGATGTTGTGGGGCAAGGCGCGCAAGTTTCATTGGTTCAATCTGGGGATGGCGCCGCTCTCGGGCCTCGAGGAGCATGCGCTCGCGCCGACCTGGCACAAATTGGGCCGCATGGTGCAGCGCTACGGCGAAATGTTTTATCACTTCGAGGGCCTGCGCAAGTACAAGGAGAAGTTCCTGCCGACGTGGCGGCCGCGCTATCTCGCGGCACCGGACGGCTTCGCGATGGCCGGGGCGCTGCTCGATGTCACCGCGCTCATTTCAGGCGGCGTCGGCAAGGTACTCAGAAAATAATATACACCGTGCCTACGCCCGTGTTGCTCAGCGCTTCAGAGTCGCGAGCGCCGCAAGCGCCTCCGCGCGCGCCGCCTCGTGCGCGACCAGCCGCTCCGGATAGCTCACGCCGAGCGTCACGCCGGCCGCAGTCAACGCCGCCGGCGGGGCCATCCACGGTTGATGAATCCACTCCGAGCCCAATCGCGCGAGCTCCGGAACCCACTGCCGTACATACGTTCCCTCGGGATCGAATTTCGTTGCCTGGGTAACCGGATTGAAGATTCTGAAATAGGGTGCCGCGTCGGCGCCGCAGCCGGCCACCCATTGCCAGCCCAAGGTATTGCTGGCGAGATCGGCATCGACCAGCGTGTCCCAAAACCAGCGCGCGCCGTCGGTCCACGGCAGCAGCAGATCTTTGACGAGAAAGGAGGCGGCGATCATCCGCACGCGGTTGTGCATCCAACCGGTGCGCCACAGTTGACGCATTCCCGCATCGACGATGGGGTAGCCGGTCGCGCCGCGCTGCCAGGCGCGCAGCGCCGCCGGGTCGGACTTCCAGGGGAAGCGCGCGAACTCGGCGCGCAGCGGCTGCTCGGGGGTGTGCGGGAAATGATAGATCAGATGATGGGCGAACTCGCGCCAGCCGAGTTCGGTGAGAAATTGCGACTGCCGCCAGTCGGCGCGCCCGCCCGGCTCGCGCGCGAGCGCGAATCGCCGGGCGGCGTGCCAGATTTCGCGCGGTCCGATGTCGCCGAAGTGTAGATGCGGCGAGAGACGTGAAGTGCCGGGCAAATCCGGGCGATTACGCGTGGTCTCGTAGTCCTGCCATGCGCCGCGCAAGAATTCGTCGAGCGTTCGATGCGCGCCGGCGCTGCCCGGCGTCCACGCCGCGTCGAACCCTGCGGCCCAATCGCGCCGCGGCAGCAAGGCGAGGTCATCGAGGCTCTGCGACGCGGGCCAGTGGCGCGGCGCCGGCAGGCTCACCGGCGCCGCCGACGGTTCGGCCGGGTCGGCTTGCGCGAGGCAATGACGCCAAAAGGGCGAGAACACCTGGTAGGGTCCGCCGCTTTGGGTTTTCGCCTCCCAGGGTTCCCGCAGCAATGCGCTGTTGTAGCTGTCGACGTCGAGTCCGCCCGCGCGCAGCGCGGCCTTGATCCCTCGATCACGCAGGATCGCCGCGGGCTCGTAGCGGCGATTCCAGAGGACGCGCGTGGCCCCGCACTCCTGCGCGAGTCGCTGCAGGGCCGCCCTGGAATCCGGCTCCGCTCTTAGACACAACTTCGAGCCCACGCGGTGCAAATCCTCATCGAGCCGCGCCAGACTGTGATGCAGCCACCAGCGAGCGGCGCCGCCCGGCGCCCAGTGGCCTTCCTCCGCGGGCGCGAAGATGAACACCGGCACGATGGGCATGCCTGACTCGAGCGCCGCGCCGAGCGCCGCGTTGTCCGCGAGGCGCAGGTCCTGGCGAAACCACACTATTGTCGTCATAAGCTACACACTCGCCGCATTCAGCTACAATTTGGCGGCGATTTTTGCTGAAAAATAAGGAATTACGCGGAACATGGCGGAAGAATTTGCAAGTTTGGACTCAAGGGAGGCTGCGCGCACGGCGGACGCCCTGCCGGTCGAAGCGGTCATCATCGGTGCGGGTCCCGTCGGCCTGTTTCAGATCTTCGAACTCGGTTTGCTCGGGATCCGCGCGCACATCATCGATTCGCTGCCCCAGGCCGGCGGCCAGTGCACGGAGCTGTATCCGGACAAACCGATCTACGACATCCCGGCGCTGCCGATTTGCGGTGCGCAGGAACTGATCGACCGGCTCATGGAACAGGCGAAGCCGTTTCATGCCACCTTCCATCTCGGCCAGGAGGTCACCGAAGTCAAACCGCTCGCCGACGGAAAGTTCCTCGTGGCGACCTCCGCCGGCACCCGGCTGCTGGCGGGCGCCGTGGTGATCGCCGCCGGCGTCGGTTCGTTCCAACCGCGGCGTCTCGCGCTGCCGGGCATCGAGGATTTCGAGGGCAGGAGCGTGCACTACCGGGTCAAGTCGGCGGCCGATTTTCATGGCCGGGATATCTTGATCTGCGGCGGCGGCGATTCGGCGCTCGATTGGACCGTGGCGCTGTGCGACAAAGCGCGCTCGCTCACGCTCATGCATCGGCGCGCGGAATTTCGCGCCGCGCCCGCCACGGTCGCGCGCATGCGCGAGCTGGCGGCGGCGGGCAAGCTGCGTGTGCTCGAGGCGAACGCCGTCGGCATCCGCCGCGAGGCCGATACCCTCGTGGGCGTCGAGGTGCGCACCGCCGACGGCCGCGATCTGCACGTATACGCGGAACACGTGCTCGCCTTCTATGGACTGCACCCCAAATTGGGGCCGATCGCCGAGTGGGGCATGGAACTCGAGAAGAAGGCGCTGAAAGTCGACACCGAGAAATTTCAAACCAGCGTGCCGGGAATCTTCGCGGTCGGCGACATCAACACCTACCCCGGCAAGAAGAAGCTCATCTTGAGCGGCTTTCATGAGGCCGCGCTCACCGCGTTCGCCATCCAGCATCATTTGTTTCCCGAGAAGCGGCAATTTCTGCAGTACACGACCACGAGTCCGATCATGCAGAAGCGTTTGGGCGTCGGCGGCGCGGAATGAATCAATTACTCGAAGACCTGATCAAGGTGATGACGCTCGAACGGCTCGAGCTGGACCTGTTTCGCGGCCAGAGCCGCGACATCGGCAGTCCGCAGGTGTTCGGCGGACAGGTGCTCGGGCAGGCGCTGGTCGCGGCCACGGCGACCGCGGAGGATCGCGTGGTGCATTCGCTGCATGCGTATTTTCTGCGCCGCGGGGACTTCAATGCGCCCATCGTCTACGAGGTCGACCGCGCGCTCGACGGCAAACATTTCTCCTCGCGGCGGGTCGTCGCCATTCAGCACGGCCGGCAGATTTTCAACATGTCCGCCTCGTTCCAAACGGCGGAGACCGGACTCGAGCATCAGGCGTCGATGCCTCAGGTGCCGCCGCCGGAGGACCTTGAGAATGTCGAAACTCATTATCGCCGGATCGCCGACAGTGCGCCGCCGGCGGTGCGGCGCCTGCTGGAACGCAAGCGTCCGTTCGAATTTCGTCCGGTGAACCCGACCGACTTCTTGCGCAAGGAGAAGCTGCCGCCGCTGAAGTATGTGTGGGTACGCGCGATCGACGCGCTGCCCGATGATGAGGCGCTGCATCGATGTCTGCTCGCCTACGTGTCCGATTATTACCTGCTCGACACCGCATTGATGCCGCATGCCGTGTCGATGATCTCGAACCGCCTGATCATCGCCAGCATCGATCATGCGATGTGGTTTCATCGCAGCGTGCGCGTCGACGACTGGCTGTTATTTGCGACCGACAGTCCGAGCGCCTCGGGCGCGCGCGGTTTCACCCGCGGCAGCGTGTTTACGCGCGACGGACGGTTGGTCGCGAGCGCCTCGCAAGAGGGATTGATCCGCCCCAAGTCGCCGGACCTTCCGTGAAGGCCATCCTCATCATCGGCCTGGTCGTGGTCGTGCTGTTCGGCGGCTTGTTGATCTTGCGCAGCAGCCGCGGCGCGGGAATGCCCGATGCGGCGACCTTGGATCGGGCGTCCAAGCGCGCGCGCGAGCAGGCGGACAATGAGAAAAAGGAGGACGGCGGCGATCGCTGATGGGATCACCGTTAAATTGGCCGGTTCATTCATTGGGGCGCGCGCCGCGACGCGGCCCAGACTTCGCGCGGCAGCACGTACAGGTGGCAGTCCCACCAGCGGTTCTTGGCGCGGCGATGCTTGCGAAACACCGCTTCCCAGCGCATGCCGATTTTCTCCAGCACCCGGATCGACGCAGCGTTGTTGACGTCCACGGTCGAAATCACCCGATCGGCGCGTAAATCAAAAAACGCCGCGTCGATGAGCGCGAGCGAAATCTCCGTCGCGAATCCCTTGCCCCAGTCGGGCGTGCCCAGCATGTAGCCCAAGTCGACCACATTGCTTTCGATCAGCGACAGATCGCAGGCGCCGATCAACCGGCCGGAGGCGATCTCCTCGACCGCGAGTTCGAAGCGGGTTCGCGGGCGTTCCTGCTGCGAGGCTAGGAGCCCCTCCAGATAATCCGCGGTGTTGTCCTCGTCGCGCGGGCCGAAGAAGAGATAACGGGTGACGCGCGGGTCCGACGAATAGGCATACACGGCGTCAAAATCGGACTTGACGAACTCGCGCAGATTGAGACGCTCGGTGCGAACCGGAATGGTCAGCGTGCGCATGAGTGTCCTAGGTGATCACTTTGCCCGGATTCAGGATCCCCTTCGGATCGAGGGCGCGCTTCAATTCGCGCATCACCGAGAGTTCGACCGGATCGGCGCGGCGCGCGAATTCCGCGGCCTTCAGGCGCCCGATGCCGTGTTCGGCGCTGATGCTGCCGCCGAGACTTTCCACCAGATCGAACATGGCGTGTTCGAGCGCGGGACCGCGCGCGAGGAAGGCGGCGAGGTCGGCGCCCGGCCTTTGGCTCACGTTGAAATGCAGATTGCCGTCGCCCGCGTGCCCATAGGCAATCACGTCGCCTTCCGGGGCGAGGCGCCCGACCAATGCCGAGCCGGTCTCGATCAGAGTCGGGATCGCCGAGACCGGCACGGAGACATCGTGTTTCAAGCTAGCGCCGTGGCGGCGCTGCGCCTCGGGGATGGATTCGCGCAATTTCCACATCGCCTGGGCCTGGGCCCCGGAGCTCGCGAGCACGGCATCTGTGATCGTGCCGCGGGCTGCGGCGTCCTCGAGCGTCGTCGTCAACAACGTGGTGAGATCCTGGCGAGGGTTCGGCGAGGTCAGTTCGATGAGCAGATGCCAGGGGGTGTCCAGGGACTTGAGGTCGGCCACGCCCGGCACGTAGCGTGCGGTCAACTCCACCGCCCGCCGGGGCATCAATTCGAACGAGCTCACCGCATCGCCCGCCGCGGTGCGCAGCAGCGCGAGCAATTCGAGCGCGCGCCGCGGCGAGTCGACGCCGACCACCGCGGTCGCGCTGTCGGCCGGCAGCGGGAACAGTTTCAACGATGCCGCCGTGATCACGCCGAGCGTGCCTTCCGCTCCCACGAACAAGGATTTCACATCATAGCCGGTGTTGTCCTTGCGCAGGCTCTTGAGGGAGTCGAGCAGCCGTCCATCGGCGAGCACCACCTCGAGTCCGAGCACCAAGTCCCGCATCATGCCGTAGCGCAGCACCGCCGTGCCGCCGGCGTTGGTCGAGAGATTGCCGCCGATCTGGGCGGTGCCCTCGGACCCCAGGCTCAAGGGGAACAGCCGGTCGGCGCCTCGCGCCGCGGCTTGCGCCTCGGCCAAGGTGCAGCCGGCCTCGATGATCATCGAATAGTTGGCCGCATCGACCTGCCGGACGCGGTTCAGGCCGCGCAGGGACAAGACGATTTGCGAGCCGTCTTCGTCCGGCGTTGCGGCGCCGCAGTAGCCGGTATTGCCGCCGTGCGGCACCACCGCGACTTCGTCGCGATCGCAAATGGCCAGGATTTGAGCGACTTGGGCGGCGCTGCCCGGCCGCAGCACCAGCGGCGTGGCGCCGCGGTACAAGCGGCGATGATCGGTGAGGTAGGGCGCCACATCGTCCGGCGCTTCGAGCCAGCCCTTCGGGCCGACGACGGCTTTCAGCTCCTCGAGAGTTCCTCGACTAGGCCGGCGGGGCATGGACCGTAGCAATCGCCGCGCGCCGCGAGCGCGGCTTGGTCAAGAGCATCTGCACATCGCCGAGCTGCCGCTCTTCGAACCCTCCCTCGCAATAGCAAAGGTAGTATTCCCACATCCGCAGGAAGCTCTCCGGATAGCCCTGCGCGCGCACATCGGCGGCCTTGGCGTGCAATCGCTCGCGCCACAATTTGAGCGTGCGCGCGTAGTGCGGGCCGATGTCCTCCAGATGAAACAGCTTGAGGTCGGTCGAGCGCGCCAGCGAATTGACCAGGGCCTGGATCGACGGGATGAAGCTGCCCGGGAAGATGAAGCGCTTGATGAAATCCACCGAACGGCGGGCTTGGTCGTAGAATTGGTCGCGAATCGTGATCGACTGCAGCAGCATGCAGCCGCTCTGCTTGAGCAGTCCGCTGCAGTGCCGGAAATACGTATCGAGGTATTGGTGGCCCACCGCCTCGATCATTTCCACCGACACCAGCGCGTCGTACTGTCCGCGCAGATCGCGATAGTCCTCGAGCAGCACCGTGATGCGATCGCTCAGACCGGCGCGCGCCACGCGCTCGCGCGCGAGCTCGAACTGTTCGCGCGATATCGTGGTCGTGGTCACGCGGCAGCCGTAATGCTTTGCTGCGTGAATGGCGAGACCTCCCCAGCCGGTGCCGATCTCCAGCAGCTGCTGGCCCGACTTCAAGTGCAATTTGCTGCACGCGGCGTCGAACTTGGCGGTCGATGCCTCGAGCAGCGAGGCGTCGGCTTGCGCAAAGATGCCGCAGGAATAGGCCATGGTTTCATCGAGAAACAGCTTGAAGAAATCATTGCCTAAATCGTAATGGGCCGCGATGTTGCGCCGGCTGCCGGTCTTGTCGTTGCGATTGAGCCAGTGCGCCAGGCGCAGCAGCGGTGTGCTCAAATGCGACCAGCCCGAATCCACATCGTTCATCAAATCGCGATTGATCACCATCAGGCGCACGAGGCCGGTCAGGTTGTCGCAGCGCCAGTAATCGTTGATATAGGACTCTCCCGCGCCGACCGTGCCGGCGAAAACGGCGTCGGAATAGAATCGCGGGCTGAGCACGCGAATGGTCACCTCGAACGGCGCCGCCTCGGTCGCGGCGCCGAAGCTTTCGTCCAAGTCAGAATCGATCAGCCGCAGCCGGCCGTCGCGGATCTTGCGCAGCTGACCGAGCAATAAGTGTTTCGCCAGGCGGGTGAGAGCGGATACGCCTTCGCCTGAATTCTCTGCGGCGTCAGCCGGGATGATGTTCTGTTTCACGTCCGTACCATAGGATGCCCGTAAACCGGGGTGCGCTTCAACCAGAGCTTGACCGCCTGCCAATGAATCGCCGCGATGACCTTCACGGTCATCAGCGGAAATACGCACAGCACCCGCAGCAACGAGGCGGAGTTGAGCGCCTCCCGGCGCAGCGACAGCGTGGCGTCGAACATCGTCTCGCCGTTGCGGAAGTTCTGCATGTTTACGTACAGCCGGTCGGCCGGCGCACTGAAGCACCAGCGGTACTGCATGTCCATCGGCATGAACGGCGAGACATGAAAGTCCTTGTCGAACTCGAAGCGCTTGAGGCCGGGACCGGGACCGTCGACGGGCAGCACATATTGATGCCGCTCGCCCCACGGAGTGTTGGTGATTTCCGCCACGATGGTCTCCACGGCGTCGCCCTCCGCGTCGAAGCAATAATAAAAACTCACCGGATTCATGCAGTAGCCGAAGTAGCGCAAATGCGTGAGCAGCCGGATCGGTCCCGTGGGGCGCTTCCCCAAGCGCGCGGCGACCAGGTCGCGCACGGCCTGATCGAGCGGCACCTCCGCGCGCCCCAGATAGTCGCTGCGCTTGAACCAGGCGAGCGCCGGATGGCGCGCGGACCACAATGGCGTGCCGTCGAACAGCTGCGGCAGTTCGGCCAGATCCAGATACAGCATGAACATGCGATAGCGGAAGCGATTCACGCGGGGACTCACCCGCCGATGCCTAACCCACCCTTTGTAGATTCGGCTGTGCATGGTCTTGGCGGCGGCGAAATTCCTCGAGGGATACGAGTGCGCTCTTGACGCCATCCTCGTGAAAGCCATAGCTCCAGTATGCGCCGCAATAGTAGGTGCGGCGCACTCCGTTGATTTCGTGGCGCCTCGCCTGGGCCGCGACCGCGCCGGCGTCGTACACCGGATGATGATAGACGTAGCGCCCGAGCACCTTGCGGGGGTCCACGTCGTCGTTGCGATTCAGGGTCAGCAGGAACTGGGCAGGCGCGTCGAGCGACTGCAGGATGTTCATGTTGTAGGTGACGGTGACGCGCTCATACTGCTCGATGGGCAGATGATAATTCCACGCCGCCCAGGCGAGCGGCCGATGCGGCATGAGCGATGAATCGGTATGCAGCAGGGCTTCGTTCGCCTGATAGGCAATCGCGCCGAGGATCTCGCGCTCCTCGTGCGAGGGATCGGACAAGAGCTTCAAAGCCTGGTCGCTGTGGCAGGCGATGAATACCTGATCGAAGCCCTCCACGGTGCCGTTCTTCAAGCGCACCATCACCCGATTCGGCTGCCGCTGCAGCGACGCGACCGGCGTGTCCAGCTGGATGCGCGAGGCATAGCGTGCCGTGAGCCGCTTGACGTATTCGCGCGAACCGCCGCGGATGACGCGCCAGGTGGGCCGGTCGTCAACGCTCAAGAAGCCGTGATTGGCGAAGAATTCGACGAAGAAGCGCACCGGAAAGTTCAGCATGTCGACGGGGCGCGACGACCAGATCGCGGCGCCCATCGGGATGATGTAGTGATCGATGAAATAGCGCGAATAGCCGCCCTTACGCAGGTATTCGGCGAGGGTCATGTCCTGGGCGCCCGCGTCGAGCAGTTGGGGCGCCTGTCGATTGAAGCGCAGAATATCGGCCACCATGCGCAGGAACGAGGGACGCACGAAGTTGCGGCGCTGCGCGAACAGTGAATTGATGCTGGTGCCGTTGTATTCGAGGCCGCTCTTCTCGCAGCGCACGCTGAAGCTCATCCGGCTCGGCTGCCAGGGCACGTCGAGTTCATCGAGCAGCGCGATGAAATTCGGATAGGTCCAATCGTTGTAGACGATGAACCCGGTATCAACCGCGTAGTCGCGTCCCTGGTATTCGACGTCGACGGTGTGGGTATGGCCGCCGATGTGATGCCCGGATTCGTACACCGTGACTTCGTGTTCGCGGCTCAGGTGATAGGCCGCCACCATGCCGGAGATACCGGAACCGATAACCGCGATGCGCATTACGTGGGATCACCCTTCATCGCCGATTTATCCGGCTTACCTGTATAATTCGTCGCCGGCAAGGGAATGGATGCGCCCACCCACGATATTGCGCATCGGGCCCACAGCGGCCCGGCGCTCAAAGTATAGCTTAAAAGCGCTTGCCGGCGCCTTCGCGTATCGCGGCCGGGACCGGTTTCAAGTCCCAGATGAGTCCAACGAAGGACATCAGTTTCAACATGTAAAACGTGATGTCGAACTCCCACCAATAAAATCCCTGCCGCACGGAGGCCGGATAGTGATGATGGTTGTTGTGCCAGCCTTCGCCCAACGTGATGATCGCGAGCCACACGTTGTTGCGGCTGGCATCTCCCGTCCGGTAGCGCTGGCGACCGAACACATGCGACAGCGAATTGATGGTGTACGTGCCGTGGTAAACCGCCACGGTGGAAATGAAGAATCCCCACACCAGCATCTGCCAGCCGTTGGTTCCCAACCCCGGCGCCACATGTTTGAGCAGCACGCCCAACAAAAACACGCCGGCCCCGAGCAGTGTGGGTACGACGATATCGAAACGATCCAGGAAGCGAAGCTCCGGGTATTTCAGCAGATCCTTCACCCGCGACAGGTCCGCGACGAAGTGCTTGTGGGACATGAACCAACCCATGTGGCTCCAGAAAAAACCGTGCTGCACCGGCGAGTGCACATCGTCCGGCTTGTCCGAATGCACGTGGTGATGGCGATGATGAGCGGCCCACCAGATCGGCCCGCGTTGCACCGCCGAGGCGCCGAGCAACCCGAATACGAACTGGCCGACGCGCGAGGTCTTGAAGGTGCGGTGGGAAAAATAGCGGTGGTAGAACCCGGTGATGGCGAACATCCGCACCACGTAGAGCACGACCGTCACCGAGAATGCGATCCAGCTGAACCCTACCCAAATGACCGCGAGACACGCAGCGTGCATCAACAAAAATGGGATCACGCGCGCCCAGTCCACATTTCTGGCGCCGGGCTTGGCCGCTTCCGCGGGCGCCGCCGGCGCGGGGGCGCGGCTCGTAAAATCGCCGTTGCCGAACCAACGGGAGAGTTCCCGCCCTACACGCTCTGCCGTCGGCGGCTCCACCACGATTTCATTGTCTGGCGTCATCGGATTTCCTATGTCTGTAGAGCCGCAATACGCGCGTCGAGCGGCGGATGGCTCATGAAGAGCCGCATGAACCCGCCGGCGGCGCCGGTATTGATCCCGAAAGCCTGCATCTGCGGGGGCATCGGTTCCCCCTGGCTGCGCTTCAGGACTTGCAAAGCCTCAATCATGCTGCCGGTGCCGGCAAGATTGGCGCCGCCCCGGTCGGCGCGATATTCCCGCCGACGAGAGTACCAACTGACGATCAAACTGGCGAATATGCCGAGAATCACCTGGGCCACCATCGTGGTGAGAAAGAACCCGATGCCGGACTCCCCGCGATCGTTCTTGAACAACGCCCGGTCGACGAAGCTGCCGATGATTCTTGCCAGGAATATGACGAATGTATTTAACACACCTTGCAACAAGGCAAGAGTAACCATATCACCATTCGCGACATGGCTGATCTCATGACCCAATACGGCCTCGACTTGGGGACGCGACATGCTCTGGAGCAGTCCGCTGCTGACCGCGACCAGGGCCGCGTTGCGGCGCGCGCCGGTCGCGAACGCATTCATTTCCTCAGCCTCGAAGATGCCGACCTCCGGGCACGTGATCCCGGCCTTGTCGGCCAGGCGCTTGACCACGCCCACCAGCCAGATCTCGAGGTCCGATTGCGGCGTGTCGATCACCCGCACGCCCATCATGCGTTTGGCGGTCCATTTCGACAGGGCGAGCGAAATCAACGCACCGCCGAAGCCGAAGACGGCGGCGAACACCAGCAGGCCGCCGAGTCCGCCGCCCGTCAAGCGCACCCCGAAGAGCTGCTCGATGACGAAAATCATCACGCTGAGCAGCGCCACTACGGCCAGGTTCGTCACGATGAACAGGAAAATGCGCTTCATTAGGCTTTAACTTCAAGACCCTTTTCTTTCGGGCAAGTGGCCACAATATGATAGCGGTACATCGACACCAGGATGTAGCGCTGCGGATCAATGGTCGGGACGTTTGAGGTCAATTTCAAGGCTGCGACGGGCCGTCGAAGCGGGCATCCGCAGCCGTCGAAGCGGCCATACGCGGCCCTCCAGGCGGGCATGCGCGGGTTCTAATCGGGCGTTCGCGGGATTGGCCGCTGGGCGCACCCGGCTGGCTTAAGTATTTGTAATATAGAACATTTGGGCGTTAAGGTTGGGCATGCAATATAAGGATTACTACGAAATTCTGGGGCTTGGCCGCGGCGCCGACGCAGATGAGGTGAAGCGGGCGTACCGCAAGCTGGCGCGCAAATTCCACCCCGATGTCAGCAAGGAACGGAACGCCGAGGAGAGGTTTAAAGAGGTTCAAGAGGCCTACGAGGTGCTGCGCGATCCGGAGAAGCGCGCCGCCTACGATCAGTTGGGCCGGGATTACCGCACCGGCCAGCAATTTCGCCCGCCGCCCGATTGGGCGCAGCGGTTCGGCCAGCAAGGCGGTCAGCGCTTCAGCGACGTCAATGGCTTCAGCGATTTTTTCTCCAGCTTGTTCGGCGCGGCGGCCGGCGGCGCGCCGCCCGAGGCCGAGGCCGGGCAACTCGAAGTCACGGTGGAGGAGGCCTTTGCCGGCACGCGGCGGCGCGTTTCCTTGAACGAGAACGGCCGCACCCGTTCGGTGGACCTGCAAATTCCGCCCGGCGTGACCGAAGGGCAGTCATTGCGCATCCCGGGGATCGGCGGGCGTGCCTCGCTGATATTTCGGGTCAAGCTGCACCCGCACCCGCTGTTTGCGCTGTCGGGCAAGGACGTGCAGATCGAATTGCCGCTCGCGCCTTGGGAGGCTGCGTTGGGCGCCAAAGTGGCGGTGCCGACGCTCGGCGGCACGGTCGAATTGACCATTCCCGCGGGGGCCCAGTCGGGCCAGAAACTACGCTTGCGCGGCCGCGGGTTTCCGGGCACGCCGAGCGGCGATCAGTTGGTCAGCATCAAGCTGGTGACGCCGGCGGCGCAGTCGAAACAGGCGGTCGAGGCGTATCAGCGGATGAAGAACGACTTTGATTTCAACCCGCGCCCCGGTTGGCCGTGAGACCGGGCCGGTCGTAACACCGCCGCCGTCCGTAACACCGGGCCGCCGTCCGTAACTCCGGGCGGCCGGTAAGCTCAGCCGTCGCCGAACTCATCGGGGGTCATGCCGCCGCTCGCGGATTGGCCGGCGGTCAACACGCTTTGCGGCTTCACGAACAACGCGGACACTTCCGGGTGGGCGGCGCGGATGCGTGATTCCAGTTCGACCACCGCGCGCTCGATGTCCGGGGCGCGCAAATAGTCGAAGAAATCGATGCTCACCGTGGCAATCACATTGTTGGGCGCGAGCTGGACCGTCACGATGCTGTTGGCGCTGCACACACCGGCAATGCTCGATGCCGTGCGCATGATGGCATCGCTCAACGCGGGGTCGGCGCGCTCGCCGATGAGCAAGCCCTTCGATTCGCGCGCCAGCAACGCGGCGACTCCGGCAAGAATGACGGCGATCGCGAGTGAGGCAACGCCGTCCCAGCGGGTATCCCCGGTCCGCACCGCGGCCGCCGTACCCGCGGCCGCGGCGCAGATGCCGAGAATGGCCGCCGAATCCTCGAATACCACGATGAAGGCCGGTGGGTCCTTCGATTGTCGGAACGCTTCCCACCAGCCGAGATGACGCTGCGCGGCGCGAAACGCGCGCATGCCGATCAGCCACGAGGCGCCCTCGAACGCCAGCGAGGCGGCCAGCACGGCGAAGATCACCGCGGGCCGCTCGATCGGCTGGGGATGCAAGATATGCGTGAACCCCTCGTAGGTCGAGACGCCCGCGCCCAAGGCGAAGATCAGCAGTGCCACGATGAAGCTCCAGAAATACAGCTCGCGGCCGTAGCCGAAGGGGTGCGCGCGGTCGGCGGGCCGCGTGGAGCGCGCGATGCCATAGAGGAGCAGGAGTTCATTGACCGTGTCGACCAGAGAATGCACCGCCTCGCTCAGCATGGCGGCGGAACCGGTCATCGCCGCGGCGGCGAACTTGGTGCCGGCGACCAGCAGGTTGCCCGCAAGCGCCGCCCAGACGATGAGGCGCGTGCCGGCCTTCGGCATCTTGAATTTAGCGATCCCGCCCCCCATGTCTGCCGCACAACAACCACGGATTGTAAGGCCATGACGACCGAAACACAGCCGCAGATCAAAGAGTTCCAGGCTGAAACCAAGCAGGTACTGCGGCTGGTGATCCACTCGCTGTATTCGCATAAGGAGATCTTCCTGCGCGAGCTGATTTCGAATGCCTCGGACGCCTGCGAGAAGCTGCGTTTCGAGGCGCTCGCGAAGCCCGACCTCTTGGGCGCGGACGCATTGTCGGTGACGCTTAATCCGGATGCGGCGGCGGGCACGCTGTCCATCAAGGACAACGGCATCGGCATGAGCGAGGAGGAAGTGATCGAGAATCTCGGCACCATCGCGCGGTCCGGCACCAAGAAATTCCTGGAGACATTGAGCGGCGACTCGGCGAAGGACGCGCAATTGATCGGTCAGTTCGGCGTCGGTTTCTATTCGGCGTTCATCGTCGCCGACAAGGTCACCGTGCTCACCAAGCGCACGGACGCGGCGGCGGTCCGCTGGGACTCCGACGGCGAGGGTCAGTACGAGATTCAAGCGGCCGACAAACAGGACCGCGGCACCGAAGTGATCCTGCACCTGCGCGAGGAGGACAAGGAATTTCTGGAGCCTTCGCGCCTGCGCCAATTGGTGCGCAAGTACTCGGATCATTTGAGCATCCCGATCGTGCTGAAAACCGGCGAGACGGAGGAGACCGTCAATCAGGCCAAGGCGTTCTGGACGCGGCCGAAATCCGAACTCACCGACGAGGATTATCAGGCCTTCTACAAGCACTTGACGCATGATTCCGAGCCCGCGCGGGTGTGGGCGCACAACAAGGTCGAAGGCAATATCGAATATACCTCGCTCCTGTATCTGCCGAAGCGCGCGCCGTTCGATTTGTTCGAGCGCGAGCAGAAGGGCGGGGTGCAGCTCTACGTCAAACGCGTATTCATCATGGACAAGGCGGCGGAACTGCTGCCGCAGTGGCTGCGTTTCATGCGCGGGCTGGTCGATACCGCCGACCTGCCGTTGAACGTGTCGCGTGAACTCCTGCAGAACAATCGCACGGTGGAGAAGATCAAGTCGGCGCTGGTCAAGCGCTCGCTCGACCTGCTCGAGGATCTCGCGGCGAACAAGCCCGAGGAGTATGCCGAATTCTGGAAGACCTTCGGCGTGGTGCTGAAGGAGGGCATCATCGATGATCCGGGCCAAAAGGCGCGGATCGCGAAGCTGTTGCGCTTTCACTCCACCTCCGTGACGAACGATGTCCCGGAGGTCACGCTCGAGGCCTATCTGTCGCGCATGAAGAGCGACCAGAAGGCGATCTACTATTTGACCGCCGACACGCTGGCCGCGGCGCGCAACAGCCCGCACCTCGAGGGCTTTCGCGCCAAGGGAATGGAAGTGCTGCTGCTCACCGACCGCATCGATGAATGGGTCGCCGGGCATCTGCACGAGTTCGAGGGCAAGCCGCTCGCCAATGTCGCGAGCAGCGCCGCGGACGTGGCCTCGGCGATCGAGACGCCTGAAAAGGCTGCGGCGGAATCCGCTTTCAAAGACACCGCGGAGCGGCTCGGCAAAACCCTGGCGGGCAAAATCGCGAGCGCGCAGGTGTCGGCGCGCTTGACCGACTCGCCGGCGGTGTTGGTCGCGGGAGAATTCGGCGTGAGCCTGCGGATGGGGCGCATTCTCAAGCAGGCGGGCCAGAACAATCCGTTCGCCACCCTGCCCATTCTCGAGGTGAACCCGAAGCATCCGCTGATCGAGCGGCTCAAAGACACGGCCGATGACGCGGCCTTTGCCGACCTCGCGCATGTTCTCTATGACCAGGCGATGCTCGCGGAAGGCGGTGAATTGGATGACCCGGCGATTTTCGTCCGCCGCGTCAACCGGCTCATCGTCGAAGGCCTGGGCGCGCAGCCGAAAATCATCTTGGGTTGAGCATGACCCTGAACGACGAGCAGAACGACGACCTGACGGACGACCAGAAATCGACCGATGACGCGCCGCCCGCGAGCGCCGCCGCCGCGCACGATGACTTCTTGCTCGACGCGTACTCGGGCGCCGTGATCGGCGCGTTGGAGCGTGTGTCGCCCGCGGTGGCCTTCATCGAAGTGACGCACGGCAAAGGCGGCGCGGCGCGCGGCGGTGCGCAGCGCGGCCGCCGGCCCGCGCGCGGCAGCGGGTCGGGTTTCTTGTTCACGCCCGATGGATATCTGCTGACCAACAGTCACGTGGTGCACGGCTCGGATGACATCACCGTGCGCTTGAATGACGACACCCGCTACGGCGCCGATCTCGTCGGCGATGACCCGGATTCGGATCTGGCGGTGCTTCGAATCGGCTCCCCTGGTGCACTGCCGTACGTCGAGTTCGGCGATTCCTCGCGCCTGCGCGTGGGTCAGGTGGCGATCGCCATCGGCAATCCGCTCGGATTCTCCAAGACCGTGACCACGGGCGTCGTCTCGGCGCTCGGGCGCACGCTGCGAGCGACCTCCGGCAGGCTGATGCACGATGTCATCCAAACAGACGCCGCGCTCAATCCGGGTAATTCCGGCGGACCGTTGGTGGATTCGAAGGGCCGGGTGATCGGGGTCAATACCGCGATGATCCCGCAGGCCCAGGCGATCTGTTTTGCCACGGGTATCAATACGGCCAAATGGGTCATCGCCCAGCTATTCGCCCACGGCCGGGTGCGCCGTGCCTATATCGGCGTGTCGGGCGCGACCGTGCCGATTGCGACGCGGGTGCTGCGGCACTTCGGGTTGCCCGGCAACCGGGCGGTGCATGTGCAGGAAGTCGTGCCGCACAGCCCCGCGGGTCAGGCGGGCGTGGAGGCGGGCGACCGGATGATCTCGTTCGACGGCACGCCGATCGACGGCATCGACAGCCTGCAGCGTCTGCTCGACGCGGGGTGGATAGGCCGCGAGGGCGAGCTGCAGTTGCTGCGCCGATCGAGTGTGATTCGTGTGAAAATCCGTCCGACCGAACTGCCCGCAAGCCCCGCCTGAACTCGAGGAGCCAATCCCATGAGCCCTATCTCACCCTCGGCGCATCCGGCCACCCTGGCCGTACCGCTCGAACCCACGGATCATGGCTTGGGCTCGGAGCACGCGCGCATCACGGTGATCGAGTACGGCGACTTCGAGTGTCCGTCCTGCAAGGTGGCGGCGACCACGCCGACGCTCTTGCTGGATCGGTTTCCCAACAAGATCCGGTTTGTGTTCAGGCACTTTCCCATTCAAGAAGCGCATCCGCACGCGTTGTTGGCGGCGGAAGCCTCGGAGGCCGCGGCGGCGCAGGGCAAGTTTTGGCCGATGTACGATGTCCTGTTCGAGCACCAGGCGCACTTGAAGGACAAGGATCTGCATCGCTATGCCGAGGGGCTCGGCCTCGATATGGCGCGCTACACCGCGGAGATGGATGATCACATCTATTTGCAGAGGGTGCGCGAACACATCGAGGGCGGGCGCCGCAGCCACATCCGCGCGACGCCGACGTTCTTCGTCAACGGGGTGGTGCAGGACATTTCCTTCGGCATGAAGGCGCTGCACGATGCGGTGGCGAACGCGGTCGGGCACGGCGGCTGAGCCGGCCGATTCTCAAGGTGAATCGGCGCCGGACAAAGTACCGATGTACTCAGTGACCGCCGCGATGTCCTCATCGGTGATGTTCTTGACATTGCGATTCATCAGTTTGTTTTCCCGCAGCCCGTCGCGGTAATAGTGCAGTTGTAATGCCAGGTAGTCGTGATGCTGCCCGGCCAGACGCGGAACCGTATTGGTTCCACCGGAAGTGTCACCGTGACATTCGGCGCATCGGATGACCTTGTGAGGTTCCGGCACCCCATTTTCATAGATCTCTTTGCCTCTTGCGACGAGCGCGGTATTGGCCGACGGTCGCCCGCTCACCGCGGGCTGGCTGGAGAAGTACAACGCCAGGCCCTGGATCTGCTCGTCGGTCAGCTTGTTCGATATCCCCCACATGAAGGCCCGCGCATGCGGATCGGCGCGGCCGTGCTGGCGCAGAAGCTTCAATTGCGTCTCGATGTAGACGGAATTCTGCGCCGCCAGAATCGGGAACAGCGGGGAAATGCTGACTCCGTTGCCATAGGGACCATGGCACTTCGAGCAGGCAAAGCTGACGAGCGTGCGCGCGTCCCTTGCGCCGGGATCGGGCGGCAGCGAGATGTCCGCCGCCCGGGCACCACCAAACACCGTGCAGGCGAACGCGATCGCCGTCAGTTTAAGCGAGTGGGTCGTGAGGTTCTTCATTAGTAGTCCATCCATAGCCCAAGCACCCACGTGTTGTTGTTCGACGCTTTGACGTTGGGAAAGCCCGGGGAATTGGGGTAGAGGGAGTTGCTCAGATTGAAGGGGCTTTGGTTGTTGGCCACCACCTGATAGGCGTCGTACTGCAGGATCAACCGGAAGTTCAACCAGGGGACGTAATCCAGCTCAAAGGTCTCGTATTGATTGGCCGGTGAGCCATTGCCCCCATATGCGAGCGGATCGTTCGTGCCGGTGGTCCGCGTGAAGCTGACGAGTCCGCCATAGCGGCGATTACGGAAGTACTCGCCCGTGACCAAAAACTGCGTCAGCGTGTCCGTTGGGTTGGAGTAGATCGGACCCGAGGACAACACGGGGTCACCGTCGAAGGATGCCGCCACCAAGTGAGAACTGTTTTGTTGCCGCTCGTGCGTGACATGACCCAGGAAGCCAAAGATGTTGTGCTGACCGTTGTACTGGTACTGCCAATCGACGCTGAGATCGGTATAACGCTCGATGATTCCCGAGTTGTAGGTCTGCGTCGGCGTATAACCCCCTAAAGCTGCGGCGGCCGCTTGTTGCTTAGAGATGTAGCCGGCCGAAGGAATCCAGTTGACGTACAAGCCGCTGGCGCCGATTTCCGCCGAGTGGTAACCCCAGTCGTACTCGTAGGCAACGCGCGCGTAAGGCGCAAACCGATCGACGGCACCGCCATTGGCGGCAAGACTCACGCTGTCGACGACGGGTGAACTGCCGCCGGCAACCGCGGAGTGATATTCCGAGATTTCGAAGTACAGGGAGTCATTCCAGAAACCGTAGGCACCGAGACCGGCAACGACTCCAGGCCCCAAGGCATTGAGGATCGGTCCGGTCGTCCCGGCGTTGGCGACGCCCCCGGTCGCCAAGGACACCGTATTGAAGTTCGGAATGGTGTAGCTGCCGATGCCGTTCCAGACGTCCTGGAAGGTTAGATAGTTGTTGGCGGTGACGCCCCACACCCACTTGTTGTCGAAGGTATGATCGGTGTATCGGATATCGATGTTGTCGACACCCACGCTGCCGGCTTGCCCGTTGTAGGTCAATTGCATCCAGGCGCCCACGTGATCCGAGACGGCGCCGGCGTATGCCAGGCTGAATTGATCCGGAAACTGATAGGTATCGCTTTGCGCGTGGGCGGGATAAGGGTTGCCGGTATCCGGCGGCGCGCGGTCATAATGACTGTAATTGAGCTGCGCGAGGACGGCGATTCCCGGCAGATCGGTGAGCCACAGCGTGTTGCGCTTGTAGTCATCGATGTCATTGACCAGCGGCGGGCGCGTGGTCAGTGTGTAGCCGTTGAGCTTGAAGCGTCGGCCGAAGGGCGTGAGCTCGGGCGGTAGCGTGTGGCAGGCCTCGCAGGCCAAACCGGTCTGACGGGCGAAGGGAGGGATGGCGCTTGCCGGCCGGGCAACGAGCATCAGTACTGAACCGCCGATGACCATGGTGGCCACGGCGCCGAGGCCCAGCAGCCTCACAACACCCGCCCTCGGCCTGAACTTGCAAGCAACCCAAGGTTGATAGGTATTGTTTTCATTCGTCGAACCCCCGTTTTCGCGTCAGCCACACCCGAGACCGCTTTTTTTGTCGCTCTGCCCGCCGCCTCGCTCTTGTGTGCGTCGATCTTGTGGAGCAACATTACGATCTTTGCGCAGCAAAGTTGATATCTTTGCGAAGCAAAGTAAAACGAGGAATTCAACACATCATCGTTTGAATTCCTTATGCGTAGCGTCGAGGCGACACATAATTGGTCCGCGCGCTGCGGGGACGTTCAGCGCGTGGAGACCCCGGTATTGATGCTGAAGGGCGGGATATCACGATGAAACCAGGTCGTCGGTTGGTCGGTGCCTCTGTTGTTCTGTCTTTTTTTTCGGCAGCGATTTGCGCCGAACAGACAGATACGTGTGCGGGATTGGAGGGCACTATCTTGACGCAGTGCCGCAGTAATCAGCAGACACTTCGACAGCAGGAACACCTGGAACAGCTGCTTCAACAGCAACAGGAGCGACAGAACGAGCTCGACCAACAGCAGCGCGAGGTGCAGCAGCAATTGGAAAGTATGCGGCTGCAAAATGAGAGTCTTCGTAAACAACTGGAGCGAGAGATCGCGAGTCAACCCGCGCGGCCGGGGGCGACGACTTCCTCGAATTCCTCGAAGAGCGCAGATCTCAAGAGTTGGAAGGCGGACAATCCGTGGTTCGGATCGGACTATGCCAGGACTCAGTTTGCCACGCGCTACATCAAGCAACTCGAGAAAGAACGCCCGGATCTGGCCGGCCGTGAACTACTCGATGCCGTGTCGACGAAGGTCAATGAAACGTTCGCTGCAAGGCATTAGACGCAGCACCCCCAAGGCGCAAATTGAAAGGCTGCCTCCCCAAATGAAAGGGCGCCCTTTCGGGCGCCCAGTTCAAAGCTAAAGACTTCCGCCCCGCGTCAGCTCCAGTCGTCGCCGCCGCCGCCCGAACCGCCGCCGTCGTCCCAACCCGAACCCGGGTCGTTGACGCCGAAGTCGGAGCCGCCCATGTCGCTGTTGCTCGGGGGCGCCTCGCCGGCCTCCGCCGACGGTATGACACCGCCTTCGCGACCGCCATCGAGGAAGTGATGCGCGAGCTCCTCGCCGGCCACCACGCCCGCACCGACCGCGAGGCCAGAGGCGAGTCCGCCGGCGATACCGGAACCGATTCCACCGCCGCCCATCGGGCCGGGTCCATAACCCGGGCCGTAGCCGCCGGGCCCGTAGCTGCCGGGCGCGCCGCCACCGGCCGCCGGATACTGCACATAGGTATTACGCCGACGGAACACCATCAACAGAATGCCCACTACGGCGGCCAGGATCAGCAGCGTGCCCCAGGGAAACCGAGCCGCGGTGGTCGCCGGTCTCACCAAGGTCGAACCGGTGGCGCGCGTCTCGAGCCCTAGATGAGCCTTGAGCTCCTGCACCGAACGGGGACTTGCAAACGGCAACCCGGGCTTCAATTGTTCAGCAACGCCCAGCTCGGAGCGGGCAAGCCCAGTCTTGCCTTCCTTGGAGTACAGCTCGGCCTGGACGTAGTGCGCCTTGGCGCTGTTCGGATGGTCGGCCAGCACTTTGGTGATCATGTCCTGGGCCTGATCGAGATGACCGCTCTCGGCCGCGGTGTAGATCTGGTCCATGGACGGATCAGCGTCGGCGAAGGCCGGCGATACCATGGAGGCCGCGAAAGTCACGCTCGCGGCAAGAGTTGCAGCAAGTACTAATTTACGCATTTGAGGCCCTCGGCAGGTCGAATTGACCCTTGCCACGTTAGATATGGGCGTTTCGCTGAAGTTCAACGGCTGCCGATGGCAAGGGCCGCTCGGTCAGGTCGGGGCCCTTATGTCGGGTGGCCGGCGACGGCCAGAGCCTTGGCGTACCGGGCCGTCAAATGACGCCGCGCCGCTGCTGGTCCAGTTCAATTGACTCAAACAGGGCCTTGAAATTCCCTTCGCCGAAGCCGTCGTTGCCCTTGCGCTGGATGATCTCGAAGAATATCGGCCCGATGGCGTTCTTGGTGAATATCTGCAGCAGAATCCCGCTCGCGGCGCTGCCGTCGATGAGAATGGCGCGCCGTGCCAGTTCGGCGAGGTTTTCCTCGTGGCCGAGGACGCGGGAACTCACGCCCTCATAATAAGTGCCCGGCGTATCCTGAAATTCGACGCCGCGCGCGCGCAACGCGTCGACGGTTCGATAGATGTCGTCCGTGCCCAAGGCGATGTGCTGGATGCCTTCACCCTTGTACTCGTTCAAATATTCCTCGATCTGGCTCTTGTCGTCCTGGCTCTCGTTGATCGGGATCCGGATCTTGCCGCAGGGCGAGGTCAGTGCACGCGAGAACAGGCCGGTCTGCTTGCCTTCGATGCTGAAGTAGCGGATTTCCCTGAAGCCGAACAATTTTTCGTAGAAGCCGGCCCATAGCGTCATGTTGCCGCGCCTCACGTTGTGAGTGAGATGATCGATGCGCGTCAATCCCACCGCCTCGCGGGACTGCAAGGCGCCTGCCGGCACGGGCACGAAGTCGACGTCGTAGATCGTGCGCTCTCCATAGCGGTCCACGAGGTAGATCAAGCTTCCGCCGATGCCCTCGATCGAGGGGATGTTGAGTTCCATGGGCCCGGCGGTGGCGGGCCCTGGTTTTGCGCCGAGCGCGAGCGCGCGCGAGTACGCTGCGCGCGCGTCCGCGACGCGAAATGCCATGGCGCATGCGCAGGGGCCGTGGGCGCGCGCGAACTGCTGCGCGAAGCTGTCATGCTCGGCGTTGATGATGAAATTGACATCCCCCTGCCGGTGCAGGGTGACGTTCTTCGAGCGATGCCGGGCCACCGCCGAAAGCCCCATGCTCTCGAATAGACGCCGCAGCAGATCGGCGTCCGGCGCGGCGTATTCGACGAATTCGAAACCGTCGGTCCCCATGGGATTGACGGCGTCCGTCGCGGGGTTCACGACGACATGACCGCCTTGTCGCGCACTCGGATGGTGGTGCCGAACACGTAGTCCCAGAGCGGGGTCGTGACTCCGAAATTGCCCCGCTGCGGTGAGAAGTGATGGCGCATATGCCAGGCGCGCAGGTCGTTGAAATAGGAGGGGGATGCGCGTTGCACGTGGTGGTGGATGACGTGGTGCACGACCCCGTACCACCAATAGCCGGTCATGACGCCGACGGTGAGGCCGTCGGCGATGTCGAACCCCAGATACCACCATACCGGAAACAGAAACACGCCGCTCAGCACGAGCACGCTCACCCAGGGGGGCGTCGCGATGAACGAGAGGGGTGCGCTGTGGTGCTGCAAGTGCAGGGGCGCGAAATACGTTTTTTCGTGCAATACCGAGCGGTGCAGAACGTACTCCATCAGAGTCCAAATCAGAAATCCGGCTGCGACCAAGCAGAGCCACTCGCTGCGGTCGGTCCAGGTTGAATGGGCGACGCCCACGGCCGCCAGTCCGACGATGATTGGCGGGTAGACGAAGAAGTCCGAGTAGTAAATCAATTTGCTGGGTCGCATGAGCCTGGCCCTCGCCGGAATCTAATGTGCTATTTGACCATGAATTGCGCAAAATGCCAGCGGAAGCACTTCCGGCCCACCTCGCGACGGCGCCATCAGTCAGACAGGCTCCTAGGTAGAATGACCCCATCATGCGACAGACGTTGGTCATCATCGGGGCTGGATTCTGCGGTACCGTACTGGCCGCGAAGCTGCTGCGCCGCCCGCCGCGGGAACCGACCGATGTGGTACTGATCGAACGCGGCGCCGCCATGGGCCGCGGCGTGGCCTACGCGGCCCACGAATTTCCGTACCTTTTGAACGTTCCGGCCGCGAGGCTCTCGGCCGATTCGCAGGATCCGTCGCAGTTTCTGCGCTTCGCGCAGCGCAGTCTACCTCACGCCGACGGCGAGGATTTTCTGCCGCGTGCGCTGTATGGCGACTACCTGCAGGAGGTCCTGTTGCTGGCCGAGCGGGCGGCGCCTGCACACGTCAGGCTGGTGCGGGTGTTCGGCGAGGTGCTGCGCGTCACGCGGCGCGAGGGCGCACCGGCGCTGGCGGCGGAGTTTGCGGATCGACCGGCGCTCGCGGCGGATCGCATGATATTAGCGTTGGGCAATCCGCCGTCGGCGTGGGCGCCGTGGGCCGAACCCTTGCGCCGCCACCCGGCGTACCAGCACGATCCGTGGACTGCGCGGCCGACGTTGTCCGCGCAGCAGTCCGTGCTCATCGTCGGCAACGGATTGACCATGGCCGACGCCGCGGCGTCGCTCAGCGCCGACCCCACGCGCACACCCATGCTGTATTCGATTTCGCGGCGTGGATTGCTGTCGCAGCAGCAGACCGTGTTCCAAGCGCCGGCGCTGAATGCCGATCATCAGGCGCTGCTCGACTGCGCGCATTCGATCCGCCGTGTGTCGGCGGCGATTCGCGGCCTGGCGCGCGAGGTGCAGCACGCGGGCGGCGACTGGCGTGAGGTCGTCACGCTCACCCGACATTTGGCGCCGGCACTCTGGCGGCGCTTACCCGAGCTCGAGCGAAAGCGCTTCGTGCGGCATCTGCAGGCTCACTGGGACGTGCACCGGCACCGGCTGCCGCCGCAACTCGCGGCGCATATCGCGTCGCTGCGCGCCGGCGGCCGGCTGCAAGTGAACGCGGGCCGGATCACGGCGGTGTCGGCGGCCGACGGCGACCGGTTGCAGGTGACGTGGCGTCCGCGCGGTGACGCGGCGACGCGGACGCTCACGGTGGACCTGATGATCAATGCGACCGGCCCCGATTACGCGCTCGAGCGGTCGGTCGATCCCCTGATCCATTCTCTGCGCGCCTTGGGGTTGGTATCGCAGGACGGTTTGAATCTCGGGTTGCGCACCGGTCCCTGCGGCGCGTGCGTGGACACGCAGGGGGCGGTGAGCGACCAGCTGTTCTATCTCGGACCCATGTTGCGGGCCGGCCATTGGGAGGCGACCGCAGCGGCTGAATTGCGCGATCACGCCGACCGGCTGGCGGCGCATCTCGCCGGCAGTAGCCCCTGATGCCGCGGGCAACGCACGACACCAGCCGCCGCTCAAGCGTGGCCCCGCTCAGACGCCAGCCGTTCTATTTGCGCGAGCAGCCGGCTCAAGTCCTCGCGAGTGTTGTACATGGACACGCCGGTGCGCAGCAGGCCGCCGCGTTCGACCAGCCCAAGCACTTCGACGGGGCGCGCGGCATAGAAATTTCCGTCCCAGACGCAGATCCCCTCGCGACCGGCGGCGTCCGCGATCCGCGCGGCAGCGACACCCTCGAGCGTGATCGATACCGTGGGGGCGCGCGCCTCGCGGGAGAAATCCGGACCCCAGACACGGACACCGGGAATCTTGCGCACCGCCTCATGGTAGAACCTGGCCAGTTCGTGTTCGTAAACGGCGATGCTCGTCATGGCATCGACGATGCGTTCCCGCAATGAGTCGCCGCTGCCCCAACTCGCGAGGTACTCCACGGCCGCGCGCAAGCCGTCGATGGCCGCATGATTGAGCGTGCCGGTTTCGATCCGATACGGAGAGGCCGGATCCTGCACGCTCAATCGATCGGTCGGCAGCCGATCGAGTGCGCCGGGACGCGAGTACAGCACGCCCACATGCGGTCCGTAGAATTTATAGCCGGAGCACAGCAGAAAATCCGCACCGAGCGCCTGCACGTCGATCGGAAAATGCGGCGCATAGTGCACGGCATCGACCACCAGGAGGGCGCCCACTTGCGTGGTGAGACGGCGCGCGAGCGCAAGGTCGTTGACCGTGCCGAGCGAATTGGCCGACGCCCCGATCGCCAGCAGCTTGGTGCGCGGCGTGATCTGGGCGGCCATGTCGGCGGGATCCAATTCCCCGGAGGGCATCAGGCGCACTTCCCGGATGATCACGCCGCGCGCCTGCAGCGCGAGCCAAGGCCCACGGTTTCCCTCATGGTCGAGTTGGGTGATGAGCACTTCGTCGCCGGCCTGCAATGTACGGCCGATGGCGTGGCTCAACGCGAAGTTCAACGTGGTCATGTTCTGGCCGAAGGAGATGCACGAGCCGTCTTCCGCGTTCAAGAACGTCGCGAGCACGTTGCGCGCGGCCTGCATCCGCCGGTCCACCTCCCGGGAGGGTGCGAAGTTCCCGTGCGTATTCACATTGCACGAGCCGTAGACGTCCGCGATCGCTTCGATCACCACTCGCGGCACCTGACTCCCTCCCGGGCCGTCCAGGAAGGCGAGATCGGGGTTGCGGGTCAGCGCCGGGAAATCGCGGCGGCTGCGCAGGCAGTGTTCGAGGGTGTAGGGCATTACAGCAGATCGTAAGTGAAGTCGTAGCTGCTCGATTGAGCGTCGCGGGGATGCAGCGTCATGCTGCCCTTGGCGCCCACATACTTGCCGGTGCCGCCGGTGACGGCGAACAGCGAATCGCCCGCATCCATGAACGGCCCTTCGACGGTGATCTGGCCCGCCTTCAACGTCAGCGTCCAGAGGCACTCCCAGCTCTTGCCGACGATGGTGCGTACGCAAAAGCCTTGATCGGTGCCGACCTGCGTCTTGTTGGCGGCATCGAACACGCCGTTGGCGAATACCAGCATGTCGCCGACCGAGTCGCCCTTGTGCCCGAGATCCACGCTGGTCTCGCCCACCGGGCGTTCGACCACCTTGATTTGTTCGGCGGCCAAGGCCGGGACGGCGATGAGGGTCGCGGCAAGCACCGCGATACGGGCGATTGAGATGATCATAGGTCCCCTTGAATTTGAGATTGAATTGAAACGTATCAGAAGCTCGACGCCACCACTTCGATCAGCGTGGACCCGGGATGGGTCAACGCGGTGCGTATCGCCTCGGTGAGTGCGGCCGGGTCCTGCACGCGCTTGGCTTGCGCGCCGCAGGCTGACGCCAAGGCCACGAAGTCGGGATTTCGTGCGACCACACCGAGCTGTGGGATGCCGGCGGCGACCATGTCGTCGCGAATTTGACCCAGCGCGGCGTTGTTCCACACGACGATCGGCAAACTTATCCCGGCTTCGACCGCGGTCATGAGTTCCATCAGCGTGAATTGCAGCCCGAAATCGCCGGCGAGCGCCATGACGGCGCGGGCCGGACTCGATATCTTGGCGCCGAGCGCGGCCGGCAACGCAAACCCCAAGGTGCCGTATCCCGACGGATGAAACCATTGTCCGGGGACGTCGACCGGATACGCATAGTTGCCAAAATAGGCGATCTGGGTCATGTCGGTGAACACCACGCCGTCCCAGGGCAGCGCGCTCTTGATGGCGCGCAGCGCACTCCACTGTGCTTGCGCCGCCGCGTCGAAAGCGCTTTCGATGCGGGCGCGAAATTCCGCCGCACCGCCCAACTCGGTGCGCCATCCCGAGCGCGGCGCGCCATTGATCGCCAAAGCGTCCGAGCGGCGGCCGGCCAATGCGTGATTGATCGCAAGGATCGCGCCGCGGGCGTCTGACCACACGGCCACATCCGCGGCGTAATGGTCGGATAGTTTGACCGGGTCGACGTCGACGCGAATCAGCAGTCCGCCCATCGGCAGCTTCATGCTCGAATAGATATCGGTCTCGCCGAGCTCCGTGCCGACGGCGAGCACCACGTCCGCTTCGGCGACCAGGCGCTGGGCGGCGCGGTAGGGCAGAGTGGCGCCGAAGTTCGCCGGGTGCTTCTCCGCCAGCACACCTTTTCCCGCGGCCGTGGTGAAGAGCGGGCAATCGAGCGTCTCGACCAGGCGGTGCAGTTCCGCCCCGGCGCGCCGGGCGCCGCCGCCCGCGATGATGACGGGACGCGCCGCGAGCTCGAGCAGGCGAACGGCGGCCTCGATTTGTTCGGGATTCGCCTGCGGCAATTGCGCGGCGTCTTCGAATCGCAGCGGCTCGAGTACCGTGGTCTGCGCCAATAGCTCGAGGGGAATCTCCAGATACGCGGGGCGCGGACGTCCGGTGCGAAGCGACGCCAGGCACACCCGCAGGTGGTCGCGCACGTCCTCGGCGCTGCGGGCCGAGCGTGCGACGCCGAACACACCGGCGGCGACCGCGCGTTGATCGAACAATTCGTGCAGCACGCCCCACTGCTTTTCAAAGGAGGCGCTGACCGGCGCCGCGGCCACGACCAGCAACGGCACCGAATCGGAATAGGCCTGGGCGACCGCCGTCATGATGTTGGTGAGGCCGGGGCCGGAGATCACGAAAGCGGCGGCCGGCCGGCCGCAGAGCCGGGCATATCCGTCCGCGGCAAATCCGGCGCCTTGCTCGTGGCGCACGAGCACATGGCGGATGCTCGAGAGGTTAAGCCCCCGATACAACTCCAGGTTGTGCACGCCGGGGATGCCGAACACCGTGTCGATGCCGTTCTCCGCGAGGAGTTCGACCAGATATCCGCCGATGCTGCGCGACATGTGAGTTAGGATTACCCACTGGCATAGGCTAAGCAAGAGAAAAAATGCGGTATTCGGCGCTGGTCGAGCGAATCGCGGGGGAAGGAACGGATGCGTGGTTGATTCACTACGCCGCGCGGGCGGCGCAGGAGCGCGGCGAAGACGTGATCCTGTTGAGCGTCGGGGATCCCGATCTCGACACGCCCGCGCCGGTGCTCGAGCGCGCCATCGAACGATTGCGCGCGGGCGACACCCATTACACGCCCGCCACAGGACGCGAACATTTGCGCGAGGCGATCGCCGCCCGGCACCGTGCCAGGAGCGGCCAGCCGGTGCAGGCGGACAATGTGATATTCCTTGCCGGCGCACAGAACGCGTTGTTCACGGCCGCATTGTGCGTGGCCGGCGCGGGCGATGAGGTGATCGCGCTCGAGCCGCTCTACCCGACTTATCCCGCCACGCTCGAGGCGTCGGGTGCGAAGTTGGTCCGGGTCGCGGCGCCGGCCGCGCATGGGTTTCGCGTCGATCTGGCGGCGCTCGAGGCGGCGATCACGCCGCGTTCCCGCGCCGTATTCTTTGCCACACCGAACAATCCCAGCGGCGTTATTTTGAGCGCGGACGACTTAGCGGTGATCGGCGAACTGGCCCGCCGGCATTCGCTCTGGGTGGTGGCGGATGAGGTGTATGCGGGTCTCGCGCCCGGCGGGCGAGTGCCGAGTCTCGCCGCCGCATTGCCCGAGCAGGTCGTCACCATCAGCAGCCTGTCGAAATCGCATTCGATGCCCGGCTGGCGCGCGGGCTGGCTGGTGGGGCCGCCGCCGTTGGTGAGTCATGCGCACAATCTGGCGATGTGCATGCTGTACGGATTGCCGGGGTTCATACAAGAAGCCGCGGTGACCGCCCTGGCCGTCTCGGAGTCTGCGGAAGCCGCGATGCGCGACTACTGCGCCGTGCGCCTGCGGCGTCTGCTCACCGGTCTTCAGGGAGTGCGCGGGCTCGCCTGCAGCGTTCCGGATGCCGGCATGTTCATGCTGCTCGATGTGCGCGGCACCGGTCTTTCGGGCTACGATTTCATGAACGAACTGTTCCGATGCGAGCGGGTGTCGGTGCTCGACGGCGGCGCGTTCGGCAAGGAGACGAGCGGCTTCGTGCGGGTGTGTTTCGCCACCGACGAATCGGTGTTGGACGAGGCCATCGTGCGCATCCGGCGTTTCACGGCGACTTTGCCGCGGTAGGTGCACTTTGGATAGCGGCAGCGAGGTAACGGCATGACGCAGGCGACGACGGACATGGGGATGGTGGTGCGCACCGCGGGTGGACCCGAGGCGTTGGAGTGGGCCGAGTTGGAAACGGCCGCGCCCGGCCGTGGCGAGGTGCGGATCGTGCAGCGCGCCATCGGCGTCAACTTCATCGATACCTATTTTCGCAGCGGACTCTATCCCTGGCCCACGACGCCGCTCATCCCGGGCGGGGAGGCCGCGGGAGTCGTCGAGGAATTGGGCGAGGATGTCACCTCACTCGCCGTGGGAGATCGCGTCGCCTATACCATGCCGCTCGGGGCGTATCGGACACGGCGAGTCGTGCCGGCCGAGCGGCTGGTCAAACTTCCGGACAGCATCGGGTTCGACGTCGCCGCATCGATCATGCTCAAGGGGCTGACGGCGCAATTCCTGGTGAATTCCTGTTATCCGGTCAAGGCGGGCGACACGGTGCTGGTGCATGCGGCCGCCGGCGGCGTCGGCCTGTTGCTGGGGCAGTGGCTCAAGGTCTTGGGTGCGACCTCGATCGGCACGGCGGGCTCGCCCGAGAAAGCGGCCGTCGCCCGCGCCAACGGCTATACCCATGTCATCGATTATCGCGCCGAGGATTTCGTCGCGCGCGTCAAGGACCTCACCGGCGGGCGGGGCTGCGACGTGGTTTACGATTCGGTGGGCAAGGACACGTGGCGCGGGTCGCTCAAATCCTTGCGGCTGCGCGGCATGTTCGTGCACTTCGGCCAGTCCTCGGGAATGATTGCGGATTTCAAGTTCTCAGAGCTCGCCTCCGGCGGCTCGCTCTACGCCACCCGGCCCATGCTGTTCGATTACATCAAGAGCCGCGAAGAGCTGACGTCGCGCGCCGCGGATCTGTTCGCGAAACTCGAGTCAGGCCAGGTCAAGGCGCATGTCGGGCAGCGGGTCGCGCTGCGCGATGCTGCGGCTGCGCACCGCGATTTGGAGGCGAGAAAAACCATCGGCGCGACGGTGCTGCTGACCGACGAGTCTGCCTGACCGATATGCGCATGGTGCGGCAAGATCCTGCCAGCACCGCGCCGACACCGCCTGCAAGCTCCGCGTGGGCGCCGTTCCGGCAGCGCGCGTTCGCCATCATTTGGACCGCGACGGTCGTCTCGAACGTGGGCACCTGGATGTACAACGTGGCCTCGGGCTGGCTGATGATCAGCTTGAATCCGGACCCGCTCGTCGTCTCGATGGTGCAGGTGGCCAATACGCTGCCGATGTTTCTGTTTGCGATTCCGGCGGGCGCCTTGGTCGACATCGTCGACCGGCGCCGCTTCTTGATCGTCGGCGAATCGGCGATCACCGTCACCTCTTCGATCTTTGCCGCGCTCGTCTGGCTGCATCTGATCGCACCGGCCGGATTGGTGGTGCTCAGTTTCTTAGTGACCGTGGGTTCGGCCATCACCGCTCCGGCGTGGCAGGCGGTCGTCGGGCAGCTGGTGCCGAGAGCGGATCTGCCTGCGGCCGTCGCTGCCAATAGCGTGGGTATCAACGTCAGCCGCGCCGTGGGTCCCGCGCTCGGCGGCGTCATGGTGGCGACGCTCGGAATCGCCGCGCCATTTTGGCTCGATGCGGTCAGCAACATCGGCGTGATTGCCGCTCTCATCTGGTGGCGCGCGCCGCATAAACGCGTCGATCCACTGCCCTCGGAGTCATTCGGCGAGGCCATGCGCACCGGGATCCGGCACGCACGCTACAACACCCATCTCGGTGCGACGCTGATCCGCACGCTGGCATTCTTCGTGTTTGCGAGCGCGTACTGGGCGCTGTTGCCGCTGGTCGCGAGCAGACAACTCGGGGGCGGACCCGCGCTCTATGGGGTGTTGCTCGGCGCGAGCGGCGCATCCGCCGTCGGCGGAGCATTGCTTTTGCGCCGATGGCGAGCGAAGTTGGGGGCAGACCGGCTGGTCGCTGCGGCGACTGTCGGGACTGCGTTGGCAATCGGCTTGTATGCGGTGGCACGAGGCGAGGCGACGGCCATTGCGGCGAGCTTGATTGCCGGCGCGTCCTGGATCACGGCCGTCTCGAATCTCAATGTCTCAGCGCAGGTGGCGCTGCCCGACTGGGTGCGCGGCCGCGGGCTCGCCATGTATGTGACGGTGATGTTCGGCGCGTTGACACTCGGCAGCGCGATTTGGGGTGAGGCGGCCGTGTGGGCCGGCGTGCCCATGGCCTTGGCTGCGGCCGCCGTGGGTGCGGTGATCGGCATTGCGCTCACGTGGAAGTGGAAGCTGCAGACCGGCGCGAACGTCGATTTTTCGCCGTCCATGCACTGGCCGGATCCGGTGACGGCAGGGCCGGTGGAAGCCGACAGGGGACCTGTGTTGGTATTGATCGAGTATCACATCGACCCGTCAAATCGTGAGAACTTCTTGCGCGCTCTCGGTCGAGTGGCGCGCGAGCGGCGGCGCGATGGGGCATTCGCTTGGGGAGTGTTCGAGGATCCCGCCGCGCAGGGCCGATTCATCGAAACCTTTCAGTCGGATTCCTGGAACGAGCATCTGCGCCAGCACCGGCGCGTGACCAATGCGGACCGCGTGCTCGAGCAGGCCGCGCGGATCTTTCAAGTGGGCGAAGGTCCCAAGACGACACATTTGATCAGTGCGCTGCCCTATTCGCTCGATGAGAAACATCCGGGCTAAACCGCCGCGTCAACCTCGCGCGCCGGCGCGGATTCGCGGCTCGAACAGCGAGGTGAGCAGGGCGGAGCGATTCGGGCGGCCGATGAGCACGACACCGTCGCCCGCGCCGACCACGGCGTCGGCCGGCGGCGAAGTGAAGGTGTCGCCGTCGCGGCGGTTGATCTGGACGATGAAGAACGCGCCCTTGGCCTGACGCTCGATGGCGGCGACATTCATGCCGACCGCGGGGCTCTGCGGAGCGGCGGTGATCACTTCGAGTTCCATGCCGAAGTTATGCAGCACCCGCTGGAAGCCGTGAGATTTTTCCAAGCCGTCGATGAAGCGCGCCGATTCCTGGTACAGCAACAGTTCAGCGATGCGCTCGGCGCCGATGTGGGTCGGCAGCACCACTTTGTCCGCCCCGGCCTGCAGCAGCTTGTTCTCGGTGCTCGGCAGTTCGCCGCGGGCGACGATCAGGAGGTTGGGATTGAGCGCGCGGGCCGTCAGGGTGATGAACACGTTGAGGGCGTCATTCGACAAGACGGTTGCGAGTGCATGAGCGCGGGTGACGCCGGCCGCATGCAGCGCGGTCTCGCTGGTCGCATCGCCGAGGATGCACAAATAGCCTTGCGCGCGCGCATCGGCGACGCGAGTCTCGTTGCCTTCGAGCACGACGAGGCCGGCGCTGCTCGCGCTCAAGGCGCGCGCGAGCACCGTGCCGATAGCGCCGAAGCCGCAAAGTACGACGTGCCCTTCGAGCTGATCGATTTGCTTGTTCATGCGCTTGAGACTTCCCGCCTTGTTCAGTTGGTTGAGGGTGAAGAATTGCACCAGCGCGCCGGTGAGAAAGATGATGCCGGTGCAGCCGAGGACTATCAGCGCCATGGTGATGACGCTCAAGGCCACGGTGTTGATCG
>Ga0209611_10000335_pt1 | contig 65994 bp, 42 predicted proteins | sample S1TSphgellanicum_3_FD_187693 | JGI IMG/M metagenome (GOLD analysis project Ga0209611, IMG submission 187693) | Host-associated microbial communities from peat moss isolated from Minnesota, USA - S1T2_Fc - Sphagnum magellanicum MG (SPAdes) (version 2) | ecosystem: Host-associated > Plants > Peat...
TAAAATACTCTTTAATGTAAATGGCAAGGCCACAGTGTGACACACCCCTTGTTTACTTATTACTATGATACTTTTGAAAATTAAATAATCTCCATTTTTTAATAAATGAAAAAACTCCTCTAAACTCTATTTTCAAAAGTCTTGTCGAATATTTTATTAATACATTCAATATTTTTTTGGGGTCTTAATTTATGTTCTAAATGCTCATAAAATTGACTTCCAAAATAATAAATCTATCATTTTCTGAAGTGAACATCATTTCTGTAATAAGGTACAAGTGAGTTTCCTTTTTGGTAGGCCTTGGGTAAACCAGGCCTTGGTACCACAGTAAAAAACTGAATATTTTTGGGGCTGCTTCTAACCATGGTAAATATCCCATCCTAAGACTAAATTGAGGTCTCTGAGTCCAAATTTAACATTTCCTCCGTGGCATATGGCTGCTAAAAGGCCTAACTCAAGAAGGCTAAGTGTGAGTGCACCTACTCTCATACAGTGGTAAAACCCTCAATCTTTTTGGGTTTCTTCTAAACATTATAAATATTTTGTCCTTACACTTCTACCATGGCAAAGCCCTCAATGTTTTTGATTTGCTTCTAAACCTTATAAATATTCTATCCTTAGACAAAATTATGGCTACTAAGGCCAAATTTAGCATTTTCAGGGTTTGATATCTAGCCACTGAGAGGCCTCACTCAAGAAGCCTTACCTCACCAGTGTAGGTGGTGGTTCACTCTGGCCACAAGTATGTTAGATGTGGCCTTTCTCATACTAAAACATGCATGCATGTTTCACTGGGTTGGTGAGTTACATGTGAGTTTCTGCAAGAAGAGAGAAAGAGTCCTTTTTTTTCCTTAGTGAGATGATGATGATGATGATGATCACATGCCTGACTGGCAGCAGCTAGCTTCTGTATTTTCTACTACAGCTGCTCACTCATACACCTGTTATAGTTCATTGACATCATTAGAGTGTGTTTCTCAAAATATTTTTATAAAAGTTATTGGAGTCTAGAGTTTAGTCAAAACAGTGGGTTGTTCAGATCTTCAGACATTATTCCAGAGTCCAGACGTTCTGACTCTCTCGAAATCTTCAACTAGCTTATAGCAGCCAAATGTGCAATGTAATAAGTACTTGACACCTTCACCAAACTCTGAACTTTTCAACTTCCTGGTTCTTCACTTTTTGCATTATTTTATTGCCAAGGCTGGGGGCCAAAGTGAACAAGCACCCACCAGTGCACCAAGAAGGATGGATGGTTTGTGAACAGAAAACACTTTTTGGTTGTACTCATGTTCCATAGCTAACCACAGTGGTTAGTTATATACTAACCATCCACACTCATCTACCTCTCCAGTAGCCACCAAGTGTATTGCCTACTTACATAATAATCACTTCCATTATCTACCATCTCTTAGAGCATCCCCTCTTGTATTGGGTATCTAAGCCTACATCAATATTTCTTACATTCACTATTACTTATTTACATAACCCAAGATGTATCTATATATAAACTTGAAAATGGGACTTTGAAAGTAGAGTACCACTAATAGCAAATCAAGTGGACTAATCAAATAATTTATCAATTCACAGTAATAATGGGAGATTGTGTCCTGGAGATAAATCAAGCAATCTAATCTATCTACTTTAGGATTTAGACTATACTTTGACTTCTGCCAATTAGGGCATCGTCTGGAAATATGCTATACCAAAACCATTGTTTTGAACCAAACCGACAAGTTTTTATTGTTCTACAGTCAAAACATGCTCTTCAATGTGTGGTGGGGATGCTCTTACTTACGATACTCACCTACTTATTGAACAAGTAATTGTGTATGTAGAGTGAGGGTGAAGTTGAAAGGTTTACAAGATACTAGGTTATCATGGTGGAACCTTTGCAACTCAGTTGTAGTTCATCTATAACTAGTCATAAGTGTTTCGGGTGGATGGATGTTACACAAGTAGGTGCTGGGTTACATAATCCAGGGCGGGGATGGGCAGGAATAGAGTAGGTATAAAAAGTCCCTGGAACTGAACATCAGAATGGGACAAGAGAGGTCTCCTCCACCTTTGGTTGTCAGGAAAAAAAATTGGTACATTGGGTAGGTGGAGAGCCAGACAGAACTGCCTAGAAATCAAAACCCAAGTAGGTAGTAAACAGGTTGCTTTCGAACGATGAATAATACCATGAGAGAGTGTCAGATTATCCATAGCATACCGCTTTGGTCAATCAATGCTCCCATGAATGCAACATCTAGAAAGAAATGTTCTTCTAGGCGGAGTCTTCTCATCATGAAGGCACCATCCTGGGTATGGCATAATCTGACATGCTCTGGATTTCTCTATCACCAAAGCTCTTACCTCCTTGGCATGCTCTTACAGTTTACCTCCTTAGAGCATCTCCAGAGGTCCTCAGTATGTAACCCTGCAAAAATATTTTTCACATCCAAGTTCAGTTATACACTTTGTAGCAACCCCACCCATAAAACTGAAACTGGGATAGCAAATAGTTGGGGGACTACTAATAGCAAACCAGCTGGACCAATCATTATGATGGGCCAATCAGAAAACTGAGCAGCAGTCAGAGCATGTTTATTAAATTGTTTTCTGCAGGTGTACACCGTTGCTGCGCCCTTCACCAGCCACCGCAAACTGTGGAATTATGCTGAGCCAAAACCATTTTCCTCAGCCAAGCCAGAATGTTTTTACTTTTCTTCATCCAATTTTACTGTGCAGGATCACATTCTGAGCACTGCTGGAGATGCTCTTATAATGCTATTGTTATATATTCCTACTTTTTTCAATGCATTTATTGGCTCTGCCCATAGGGTAGAGACTACTCATTTGTGTAGGATTTGCGCACAAAATTTTGGCGTGAACTACCCAATGTGCAAGTGACATCTCGAGTACTATGTGTGCATATGATTGAATGGAATGTTGCATATAATTGCATGCATCTTGCCATAAACGGCAAACTGGTGACTCATCACATGATGAGCTGCTTGGTTTTTTTGGCAAGTATCTTGGTAGCCAAGATTTTTTCTTAGAATCTCGAGTTTGAAAAACTGGCAAATTTTTCCTTATAAAAGAAAACTTAACTGAAATTATACCGAGAAAACATATTTTCCCTAAAAAAATTCCAAAAAAGTTTGCCAAAGAAATGCTGATCTGGGCCATGCTAGGAAACATCACCTGGGACAAATAGGTTATTGAAGCAACAACTTGGAACCTCTTTAGCAGAGGGGCATGGAGTAGCGCCAGTTCATGTGCTAAAGAAACATGGGGGAAGTAAGGGAGGTGAGCCCAATGAATTATTTGAACCAAAAGAATAATTCCATACCAAGCAGCCCTTTTCTTATTGGTGAAATTTTGCCAAAAAGAAAAATTGAAAATTAAAAATTTGAAGATGAAGTGATTTAGAGGTGTTCAATTGCTAGAAGTTTTTACATCTGGTTTTCAATGTGTAGCCAAAAAAATAGAAGGATGATTGAAGTTTTGTACTTCATATATGGTTTATAGCCATCTATTTGACTAAATCCTCCTAGGGATGATCACCATTTTGGCTAAAAACAAAAATTCTAAAAAAAAACCAATATCGAGCCTTCTTGTGCCAATGTTTTTTTGGTGGCAAAAGATCACCAAATGGCAAATCAAAAAATGGTTGCGCAACTTGTAAGCACGAAATGAAAAATGAAAAATGAAAAAATTCATCAAAAACTAGGGCTTGCAACAACAATGTGGTGACATTGTGATGTATGTCTAAACCTCCATAAACACTCCATCAAGTGATAATCGAGAGCTTTTCACTGCTTGCTACATTTCCATTGAAGCTTTTTGCCACCTTCTACACCTCCATTAAACTTTGTTGCTATACTACACATATATTGAAACCATTATGACTTTTGCTTTAAGTTGCTTGTCAATGCTAGGTTTCTTCATCTCTATGTACATTGCAAATTTTGATATGTTTTCTATGTATTTCAAAATCCAATGTGTTCATTTTGGGGGTTGCATCGATTTCAAGAGCTTGTACTAGAGGTGATCGTGCATTGTGAATTCTAGGCTTCAAATGAGAAAAAGGATATGATTGCCAACAACAAAACTTGGACTCAACACTCATCTTCATAATGGAGATTGGGGCTTTTCATTTCAAGGCAAATATTTCATTTCCTCTTATGGAGTCCTTGCTCATCATCCTTTTGTATTCCTACTTTTCACCATGCCCCTTCTTATAATTCCCAACAATTTTAGGTTCAAACCTTAGTTCCCTCTTGTTGCACATGCCAAAAATTTTAATGTGGAAAATTATGATCTAGTCATGATATGCTTATTTCTAACACTATTCATGTTACTTATACTTCAAAAAATCCTATAGGTTGAATAACAAAGAAAATGAAACAAAATTACCAAGGTATGAAACACTTTCAAGATCGATGGGTTGTGTGACTTCTTTGGACAAAGTCCATAATAATTGTGACAAGAAATGGTCATCATGTTCAATGTACAATTTGCTCCAAAATTGAAGGCAAGTATAAGATATTTATGTGTAAATCTACTCAAACATGTAAGCAAGTGCAAGGTGAAAGTTGCAAGTTGTGGGGTAGAAATTGTGTCTTTCTGCTTCAATCTTAAGATCCAACATGCACATAATTAGAAAGTTTACACTATTGCCAATTGCCCTTCTATTTTGGATCTTGTTGCAAAAGTTCCCCATGACAAGAAACACAAGTTTGTCCAATTTTTTGTTGTTTTCTATCTATTGTCCAAGATCAAATGATGACTAATTTTGAGGGCTTGAGGAATTATTTTTTCATGGTGCTTAAGGTCAAGTACATGCTCAAGAAGCATTGGAGTGATTCATTGGGTTGGGAAATCACTAAGTTGGTGAATGATTTGTTGTTGCAATCCACTCATGATGTTGTCAAAGTTATTAATTTTTTATTCATGAATGCAAATGAAGTGACAACGTTGGGCAATGCTTCTTAGATCTTTCATTACCTCTATGTTGTTCAAGCTTGAAAACACATCCTACTTGTGGTTTGTATGGAAAAGGTTGATGTGCAAAGGATAATTAATAATGTGTTTCAATCAATGTTAAAGGCTTTGTTGACGTTTGGGGATGTGAACATTTAGTAATTGGGAAGCAAGCATGCTTCCATGGGACTTGGGTGTAAATCACAACAAATGTTTTTCAATGTTTAAAAGCCAATGTGATTACTCAAATGAAAGAAATAGTTGCTTTATTTGTGATGGGAGTTCAATACTTTGTTCATTGAACAAATTTGGCTATGATGGTCTTATCAAATTTTAGTTCACTTGTTCGGTTGAAGGTTCTATTGCAACTTATGCATGCATTTTTCTCTCATTCACTTAAAAAGCACCTTAAATTTCAGAAATTGTGTGAGGTGTTCAGAAAAAGAAGAAACAAGTTGTTCATGAATGTGAAAACAATGGATAATTATGTTATTTTTTATGAAATGTGTTATGGAACAATATCCGCACCTAATTACAAGATACATGTTGATGTTCCCAAGAGTAACATTGCCAATGAAAACTTGAACCTCCTCTATGCCTAGGATTTTATTTTGGAGTTACATGTAATCATCTTGCTTTTGGATTTTGTGCATGTCCTAATCAAAATGCGCTAGTTTCATGATGTGTTTATATGTCACTTTATTGATGCAATGAAGGTGTGTTAGCTTGAACTTTACCAATGTTATGTTAAACCATACACTAAGTTTGATAACCCAACTTTTGATGAATTACATGTTCTTGAATCATTCAACAACAAGAATTTTCTAATGAATTGGTGCACAAATTTGAACAGAAAACTTGACTGTCTCATTATTGAATTTGCAAGTTTTAATTTTTTTTGTCAACTAATGTTATTTTACATCAAGTTTTTTGAAACATGTGTTGAGGCCAAAGTTCCCTTTGATTATGGTTCATGTGAAATCAAGTTGTGAGGAATCTACCAAAGCTCCAATAAATGAATAGATTTTCAAACCATTAGTTGATGTCAACATTGAGTGTGATCTACCCAAACTTATGGGCTCAAAACCCAAATCACGTTGGTGATAATTTTCACCAATGTTTGATTGTCATCAAGGCTATTTATTGCAACCTTTATCAAATCAATTAAAATGGGGTGTGGGGGTGGAATCTCACCTTAATGGTCCTTCTTTAAAATGATTATGGTTAAATAGTGAAGCAATCATGAAAGAGCTTTCTGTTGTCAACCCCATCACCTAGTTTTGAGCCAAAATTGATTTTTTTTCCATACTCAAGCACAAGTTGTCCTTAAAATTTATTAAGCTCATTAAAATAACTTATGTTCAAATCTTGGAGTTTGTGGGAGATGAACATTGCTTTTTAGCAATGGTGTTCATAAAAACAAAGCTAAGAAACTACTTGACCTGCCACTTGGATTTGTGCATTCAATTATATGCACAATAGTTTTACACAATTGTAAACTTCCCATTTGAAAAGGTCATAAACTTGTGGGGTAGCACAAAACCACAATATTGTGTCAATTCTTGAAACTAAATGTTCATTTCCAAATGGTAGTTAGGTTTTGTTTTTTGAGTCCTTTGTTGGGGCACCTTGCATTATCCATAATACACAATGCACATTTATAATGAATCTACCTTTTTTTGTCTTCTAAAACTCATGAATTGTACATTCATCTGGGTGCAAGTATGTAGAAAGGAGCCAATGGGATCACTTTACAAAAGGATTATGAAACCTTTTTAGTCTTTTTTCCCTTTTTCATATGAAAGAATTTTTAAATGAACTCTTTTGCAAATTGTTATTAAAAATACACATAGTTGCCCCAATAGATCACATGATTTGTGTTAATCATTGTTGAATAAATATGAATTTTTCAAAGTGTGTAAATTCTACCAGATTCTACATTTCATTTTGAAAATTTATCATAATTTTGAATCATACCAAAATATGTTACTTGCTTTAGGTTTTTGTTTTTTGTATCATAAACTACAACTTTGTTTTGTATGTCATGCACATTACACCCCATTTACATGTGGTAAAGGACTTTTGAAAATTTAAAAATTTGAAAAATACTTTGAATTTTTAAGAAAATTTAATTCCATATTTTTAAAATTGTGAGTGTTTTTTGAACTTGGGTAGTAGGTTGCTATCATCTAAATTTTTTTACAATCAAAATTCTGTTACTTTAATAATCTTTTAGTTAGTCCTTTATAAAATTAACCACACCTGAACCAACACCTATTCAAGTTCAAACGTCCTTTTTAAAAAACCAAAACCCAAAATTCCTCAACTTTCATATTAGTCACTTAGCACAACTTGGAATGATTAACCTAACTTTAAAATGTCACAAGAAAAACATATGTAAAAAAGTTCATAGTTTTCACCACTATTTAACATGGTTTTTGGCTCCTTTCTTTGTACTCACACCCATCTGATTCTTTTTGGATGTTATGTAATCTTAAAACTTGAATCCTAAGTTGCTAGCTTATTGCACTTGTTTGTTGATCAAATAGGATTTAGGAGTGGAACATGTGGCATGGAATAAGGAATCATGATGGGGTTTGTGTTTATATCTTGTCATATTTCCATTTTGCTAGTTATATTATGGTTGGTAGTTGTGTTGGGTTGTGAGTGCAAGAACATTGTTTTGCACTAGATAAAGTTGTTTTTAAGGCTAAAGTTCAACTCCCAAAGTAATGGCTTGCTCAATGGTGCAATGTGCACATTGCATAAAACTTGGATTGTTATGAACTTAAATTTAAAGGAAAGGTTTGAAATGTGGAGTTCATTCTACAACCCCTTTTGTTGCCAAATGCAAACTTTTCAAATGTCTTCAATAGCCACATTAACTATTAAGAACAATTACAAAGCCACCAACCTCTTACACTTGAAAACATTGTGGTAACCAAATAATTAACAATAATAAAATAATAACCAATTTTTTTCTAAATGGCTCAAATAGCCATATTACACATCATTTCCTCCTAATTGTAACAATTTTGAAAAATACCCCAAAAACAAAATGTTGCTTCTCACCCCATGAATTCCAAACAAAAAATATTACAATTAAGTGATGTAACTAATAATTATGGAAGCCAAGTATATAATCCATATCAATAAAAAACCATGCCTAAATTGATTTGATGGTCTTCTTCTCCATAATCTCCTAGTTCCAATTTCTTCATTCATAACATCTCTTTTTTTTTCATTTATTGTTGTTTAATTGATTTTTTTAAAAGTTTATTCTTCAAGTCACCTTGTTTTTGAGCCCTAGTTTGACACTTCAATCTCAATTTCATCCCCAATTTGAACGTAGCCAAAAAAATTTACATTTTTAAAATTAAATTTCCTATCAATTCACAAGTTTTGCAATGTTTTATTCTTACAATACTTGATTTATTGAATAATATGAATAGCCATGGAAGTGTAGATATAAAGAAAATCCAAAACTAGGGGAAGTGTAACTTGTATGAGAATCAAATTAAGTGAAACATAAAGTTTGGGCCCCTTTTTGTCTTTTCTCTATGAATTGTTTTCAACTTGATTTTAGAATTCATCCATAGTGCCTCAATACCTTGATTAATTTGTGACTTTGATTTTGGGTGAAAGCATGGTGCACTATACCAAAATGGACATCACACACTATTTTTTCAAGAAATGAAATTTAAAATAATGTTACATGATAATTGGATTGAATAAATTTTATGGTTTGGACTCAAATATGTATGATAGTTTATATATGTAGTGAAATGCCTAGAACATTTTTGCAATTAGAATTGGTTGCATATTTTTTTGGTTTTAAAGCAATAGATGTGTCATGTAACAAGTTACGTGGACTTTGTTTTCACTAAGAATAAATTATTTCCTAAATTTCAATCACATGAATTGATCAAACATATTATATATGACATGTGGAAACCGAAATTCAAGAAAAAATATTTTATTTTATTTTCATGTGCGCTTTGAATTGAGATATCTTTAAAAGTCCATAATGGACATAAAAATGAAAAATTGGAAAACAATATCTAGGAACAATATATTTGTATTATGAATATGAAGATGGTGTGAAACCAATAATCACATTCAATAAGGCCCAAGGCATGATGAACATGTAACAATTTTCCTATCCAGACATAACTATGATTGGAAAAATAAATAAATAAATAAATGAAATATCAAAAAAATCCACATTGAGATTAACCATTATAATTGACTTATATAGGAATAAAACAAGCTATAGACCAAGGTGATTAAAATATTTAAGAAAAAGTTATGAACTTTAGAAAATGAATATAATGCAAAATGTTGGAATTGTGAGAATAAAGAATTGAAAAAATTGTGTACCAAGTGAATTTTGTATGTGCCACTTTTGGTCCATTGCACCGTGTGAATTTTGCATGTGCCACTTTTGGTCCACTGCACCATGCTTTCACCCTTTTATAGGTACTGTTTTAAATTGGTACCCATGAGATTAAATAAATGGCTTAGGATTAATGTATGTCCAAATGTTGTATAAGCACATTACCTTAAATGTATGAGGTGCTTCACCACCAAAAATTGAACACATTTCAATTGCATAAAATAAAACAAAATGCAACAAACTTGCATGGCAAATAAATTAAACCCCAAGGTATGTCTCTCATGGACAATGAAAACAATAACCTAAGTATAATGGTTAAAGTTTTGGTTGTTTGAATAACAAGGGGGTTTATCCATTAGGGAACTAGTTTGAGTTGATTGGTTATCGAAAATAGTCTAGGTGTAATTTGGGGAACTTTCTATTTTTGAAATACAAAAGCAACGAAAGTTCTAAGAATGATGTATTGTAAAATTCAATGAAAAATGATCTAGTGCAATGAAACTTGGCTTACAATTGGCAACATTATTTCACAAATTAAAATCTTGATCCATCTTTGAATCTTCCACTTGATTTTATAGCTCATGCACATGATGAATGTTTTTTTAAAGAATTTTGTGATGTAGCCAAATGGTGGTTGTGCATAGGAAGATGTTGTGAACACATGGCCATCATCCATAGGAAATACAAATCTCTAATAGTCTTTCTATATTTTTGGTTATTTACTCAAAATCATATATAAAAACCTTGTGACTTTTACCTTTTTGGAAAAAAAACCTTTTGGTAATTAAAATCTTCCAAAATCACTTCTTTTTTAAATTGTTTAAAATTTTTATTTTTGGAAAATTTTCACCACTTAGAAAAAGGTTGCACATGATTATGTTGCACATTAACAACCTTAGCTAGGAATACCATGACTTAAATTCATAATAGATTTCTTACAAATTAACATTCTTAAAATTTATAATCAATATCAATAGAATTTTATAATAATCATTTTCTAATGGAAAAAATTACTCAAAATTCAATAACTCCCACACCTTAAGTCTAAAAAAATACAAAATTACCTACATAAAATCCTAACCATGAGGAATTTCCCACAATATCAAAAGTGCATCCCAATTTTATTTCAATTTTTATTTTATTTTACTGAATTTCCAATGACAAAATTGTTGAATATTCAATAATTCTTACACTATAAGTTTAAACATTACAAAATCACTTCAATGCACCTAACTCTTCGAGTGCTTTCCAATAGTACTTAAAGTGCAATGGGAGGTGTTATGGTTTGGGAGATATCAAAACAAAAACAAAAAATTACATTATTGCAACCTTCTTAAATAATAAGATGGGTGTCCATTGGAAAATGATTATTGTAGTACTTGAACGAATTCGGCAACAAATTGTCGAATAATTAATTAAATATCAAATCTTAACTTTAGTAATTGGTTTTTTAATTAAATTTTTTTGGCAGATAACATTTATAAAAAATAATCAACATAACAAACTAAGTGTGTCTAGATTGTCACATCTTTAAAATCTAGGATTAATAAGTTTGAAGTTCAAACCTTGATGATCAAATATTTCATAATTCAATTCTATAAAAATTATTAAAATTTGGCACAAATAAGAAATAATTTGGAAAATTTTTGGAAAAATAAAAAATTATTTAATTTATGCCAAAACCGTTTGTGTACCATGGTAACATTTTATGGCCGATGTGGTAAGCATTGGTTGGGTTGTGGATGGCTTGATGTTGTTATAAAATCATGGTCTTAAAATAAACTAAGATGAAATGACATTGACATTGAAATTTTAATCTCAATTCATTCAAAATGGAGTATGTGAAAACTAAAAACTTAGTAAAATTACTTTTGAAAGGTGTTATTATGGCTTAAAACAATCTTTAAAAAACCAATAGATGTGGCATCAAGAGAAATGTGGCTTGGTGTGAAAAGGCATGAATTAGGGTACATTCATGGTCAGGGTACACAAAAGGAATGTTTCACCCCAAAATCACTTTCAAAACAATAGTTTGAATGACCATTACATTTACGAAATAATTTATTTGGTAGATTTTCTTTTCTCATTAGATAATTACATGCTTCTTGATTGAAAATGGTGGTGATTTTTTGTGATTTGGATGATTGAAACATGTCCTTAAGTGTCATCAAAGAGGGCTTAAGAATCGTGTCTCACTACACAGTTTTATCGAAAAGGATTCAATAAGATTAACAATATTTGATCAAATTGCTCCAAAATTTTAATTACAAATAGAACAAAATATGTTCTATATGATGGCACACATTTTTAGTATGATTAATCACCAAATTTTGTGGGATTGATGTTAGAATCTCGGATTTTTTCATAAAATGAATGTGTTGATAAGGATAATCAAATTAATTTTGTTAATTACAAATTTACATTCCAAAGGTTTGAAAAGAAGTATAAGAAACATGGGTGCAAAAAAAGGACATTATTTGATGTTTTCAATAGGGTTTTAACACTCCAAATGAAAGTATGTCATCTTGGAATGTTTAAGTAGTCTTACATTCTTTTTTGGTTTATACTTGAACAAGACATTCAAAATTTGTTCAATTGATTTGAATCATTCATTATAACATTTATTGGTTAAAAACATAAACATACATATCCCCCTTTCATTGTTTAACATCTCAAAACATTCATTTTGCTAAGTCCTTGTTTTAAGATTGAAAACACATGACAAATGGGTGTCATGGTTCTTGTTGTGGTACCCCAACCATGAATGCACCCATCAGGTTTTTGTTGGTCATGTCAACTTTCTAGTAAATTGATGAAAGGATGTGCTAAAAAGATTGTCTTTTTCCTAGAAATGGCAACATTCGAACAACTTTACATTATGAAAACATTTTAATGATGGCAAAGGTGTTTTACATGTTTGTTATTGTTTTGTGTGAGTTGGTTGTTTTGTGAGTGTGATTTTAATTCTTGGAATGTTGCTAAGGTGAAGGAGATGGAGTTGAAGCAATGGCAAGACTTGTGATAAGGACGGTGGATTATGTGGATTGTGGAGTTTAGTGAGTTGAATAAAGGATGTAGGATGATGATCGAAAGGACACCTTGGAAGTTAAGTGTTTTTGGTGTTGCAAAAATAAAAATGGGAAGTGACGAGTTTTTAAAAAACATTGCTTGATGATACAATACTAAAACCTTTTTAAATACAATTTTTGATCTTGTCATCTATTATGTTTGGGAGTTGTAGTTAACTTCAATATTGCAAATCCATATGAATAAAGGAAGAGTGTGTGGGGAGGTGATGTAAATGTGAAGATGTTAACTTAGATAATAAAACATGTGGTGGGTGGTGTGAGGATTTGCAAAAATGAATTCATTAGTTTTGACATTATATTTGAACAAAACAAAAGCCATTTGGGTTATGACATAAGAAAGTTCAATTGTGGGTACCCTTGTGTGCATGAAAGTTGTTGCAAAAACCAAAAATAATAAATGGAATAAGTGGGTTTGCATTAATTAGTTTCTTGGGAATTTTTTGTGGGTAATTTTCCATTTGGGTGATGATCAAGCCTTGTGTTTAACTTAGGAGCTTTTGAAAGTACTAAATCACATTCAATCAAAAAGAAGGATTTAATGTTTAAAATCTATATTTACATTTGGTTGAAATGAAAATTCAATTAACAACTAAAATAAAAAGGGAGTTGATCCCATAAGCAAACTTTAATTTTTTGTCTAAATTTGCAATAGTTGATAATGTTTTGCTATGTTGAAATTCACTAATTAATTGTCTACAAAATGAAAATGAAGGCCATGCAATTTGAATAATTGTGCAATCAATGTTACTTTATTAAATAATGTAATGGTAGTTTTGGAGATTTATATTATCATTATGAGTTTGATGTTCATTCCTTTTGGTTACACTATGACTAATGTTCCAAAGTATGTTAATCCCAACTTGGTGAACACATTTTTTTGTGTTTTTTAATGTCCTAGTTCACCAAAATGACCAAAAAAATGGTTGTCAACCCCTAGGCCCAAATAAAACCTAAAACATATTTGGTACATGTGGTGGAAAGTAATATTGAATGGTTTTTTACCTTTATAAAGAACCTCCAATCTAGCTTCGGAAAATAAATTAAAATGGTTATAGTTGTAATTTTGGTTACTTACATAAATGGAACTTGGAATGTGATTTTGAATCTAGTTTTTCAAAAAGATCAAATTTTGGTAGTATTTAAAAATAAAACTTATTTCTAGGTAACCTTGATTGGAACCGACGATTGATTCTTCATTAACCCTTTATTTTATTTTTCAAAAATCCCAATTTTGAGAAATTTGGTTTTGGTTTTAGTCTCTAGATGTAAATAAAACTAAAAACCTAATTCTAGGTATGGTTTTTTAAATAATCCAATTCTAGTTCCAAAAATTAGACATGATTTTGGTTCAATTTATATTAATCAAAACTTAGAACTGATGGTTCTAACCCATCAAATGAAATACATGCTTGTCCAACATTAATGGAAAACTAAAGACAACATGGTGAGAAGACATGTACATGGAGATGCATTGGGACACCAATTGTTTATCAGAACATGTCTATAGCATGCACAAATAAATGAGAATAAGTTGATATTTTCAAGGCCATAATGGACCAACACCCACCAATGCACCACTTTGAATGGATGTTGGCTAAACATGGAACTTTTTTTCATTAGATCCTTGTCCTTCAACTAATTAACCCATGTTATCACAATTAGTCTATTTAACGTTATATTTATTTATACTTAGTTTTGTCAATTCTTTTTCATATTTTTCATACATAAGAAGTTACTTATTAACCTCCTTGCCCTTATTGACTACCTCTAGCTATGAACTAATAAGGTAATCTTCATTTGGCATACATAGTGACTTGTTTGTTTACCTATCTACTTTAAAATTCAAGCAACATAAAAGTACACCTACTTACCTACTCACCACTTAATGTTGCCACCAAAAGATTAAGGTATTACATGAAAACAACTAAATATTTGTCTCCCCCCACCCACCTTCTTACTACCCATTATTATGGAATGACCTACAATATGAACCCACTTAATTACCAACTATCATCCCTATAGTTTAACCTTGGAAACCTACCAACACCACAAAAAAAGTAGTCCAATGTTGTGATTGAAGAATGTGGGTATTGCAAAAACCTTGTCGTCTTTGACCTTCTAGGTTTTGATGATATTATAAGATGAACCCCAAATTTCAATACTACAATAAGTCATTAAAGAAAAATTGTGATGCCTATAGAGATAAAGGGAGAGCAAAAAAAAAGAAAAGTAGGTCAAACCAAAAAAAAAGAAAAAAAGTGTGGGAGGGTATATTCAAAACTTGTTCCTATTGTTCTCTTTTGAGCAATTTCATCTTTGCACACAATTTGTAAGAAGTAAAGCCAAAGGAGCTTTAGTATGGAGCATGAGAGCTAGGGGGGAACTTTAGTGTGGAGGGCTTGAAAAACTTTAGTGTGAAATTTAGTTATGGAAATAATGAGGAAAAAAAGGGAGGTTAGGTTGAGAAGGAAGGTAATGAGGTAAGTAGAGGGAGCACATGGTGGGTAGGTAGGAAGTGAATAGGGGGTAGGTACAAGGGAACCCAAGTCAAATAAAATATGATGTTAATTGGGTTTCATCCCCAACCCACACATAACATGTTCTCTTGGATAGTGCACTTGGGTGTTTAGTCATGTGTTTGCAAAGGATAAAAGGAGATCAAGACCATTGCTTTGAAGTAGTGCTTGAACATTATGTTCATGTTGTGTTGAACTTACAAGCATTTTGAAAGATCTTCCAAAGAAATTTGAAAACTTTTGAAACTTGTTGCAAGACATTTGTTTTTAAATACTTAACATGCTATAAGCACATCTAGGATCATACTGCAAAGATGAAAGCTTGAAACTTTAAAAGGGCCTGTGATGAAATTTCATTTGGCTCAACTTGACTTTGGTCATTTGTGTTATATTTTTGTGTTTTTTCCAACTTTCTTGTCATTAAAAAATGTAACTTTGTGTTGCACTATTGTCCAAGGCATCATGGCCTCTAGGGCTACAAGTTGTAAGCCATTAGCTCTAGCTCTTTGAATTTGTTCCAATTTCACACTTCAAATTCTTCTTAACTAATCATTCACCTAAGAAGAACATTCATATGATCAATATTTTTTGATGGTGTTTAAATTTCACCTTGTGAATTGTGAAATTTAAACACCCTAATGGGGACAAAATAAGGGAACTTATTTGATTCCAAATTTTATTTTAAAAACATTTTGAAATAAAATTCTCAAAAAAAGATACTTGAAGATGCCCAAGATTCCTGAAAGTCATTCCTAAAATCTAGGACAATGGTAGATGTGAAGGAGAAAATCTTCAACTCCACAAAATGAGGCACTTTGAAAATTCATAACTAATTATAGGATGATTAGAAAAATATGATTTTTTCCCCCTATAAAGCTATGATGATTCGCTACAAGAGGATTTTCTTAGTCTTTTTCTAAATTTTAAACCCTAGGACTAAATCAAGTTTGAAATTTTGCCAAATCTACCAATCTGGTCCTTCAAAAATAAATAAATAAATAAATAAAACCTTGCTTCCATGCAATCAATTTACGTTGTCTTTGACATAACCACTCTTGGCATCCAACCTACTAACGCCCTCTCTTGTCTTTTTTCTTCCATCCTCTTTTGCTCCATGCCCTAGCCACCACTAGATGATTTGAGCTTTCTTTTGCTTCTTTCCTCCTCTAGTGTTGTTCTTCTTTTCTTAGTGTGTTTTCTCCAGTGCATTTTGTTCATTTTCCACCTTGTGACCTTTTGTTTGGTTTTTTCACTTTGACCACCCTTGGGAACTTGTTGGACTTGCAACCACTTGAGGTATGATTTTTTTGTTGGACTATTATTTACAATGTTGTCATCTACCACTATTGTTTAAAAAAAGGTGTTATCTTCTACTATTGTTGTCTAGAAAGGGAGGCATGTTATTAGTGTAGATGATCTAGATTGTGGTGTTTGAGATGTGGCTTTTGAGGGTAAAACTTGAATAGATATGGGACTTATGACTGAATAACCAAAAAGTTCATAGATGATCTAGGCTACACCTATTTCTATTGTGAGCTCCTTGATGCAGTAGGTTTGAACATAAGCACCCTAAGGGTGAAATCCTCTCACATTCATGTGCATGAATAATTGTTCCAAAAAGGGTTTTATGGCAAAATAAAGAATTTTGGACTTGAAGCCAAGTCACAACAGGGGTTTGAAAAAGGAGACATGTTAGTTCTCATTACAGTAGAGTCTACCACTATTGTGTTAGCCATTCCAGCATTTTAGCTTGAATTAATTCCTCTATTTTTTCATATGGATTCCCTACAAGAATTCAAAGATAGGTATTTACAATCCAAATTTTCCAATGGCACCATTGTTGTCATTGTCACAACAATTAGAGGTGGTCGAAAAAGTAGCCATGAAAGGCAGCTTATGGTTGCATATGGTGAAGGTGGATTTGATGAAGACATCCTTACTTTTGGGAGTTTGTTCAAGACTGAGTTGACCAATTGGTAGAGATAAAAAATGCCAATCAATGTGTTATGGTTTTGGTGAAGAATGTGATTACAACAACAATGAATGAATGATTCTTGTGAACACAACCCTACACTATATTTTCCAGAGTCATTAATGAAGAGGTCCAAACATGATTGCTTAAACTACACACCAAGTTGACAAGCAACCAACTTCTTGTGAAAGAAGTACAATCTTATTACTTTCCTCCATCTCATTTATATATTGTATAAATTTTGTTTTACAATTTTTTTGTTTGGTTAATGAATCTAACCTTTTTTTCCAGGTTGTTGGAATATTGTCCATGTTGAATCCAACAACCCTTCCTCTCCGAAAACAATATGTGAAATGTCACACCCTAGACATTGTTGTTTCCACAACAAATGATGATGTCAATTGTAATGTTTGTCATGGGAAAACAACCACAAAGAAGGCTAGATATTTATGTGCCTCAATTGCAACAACCAGAGATCCCATCATTCTTACCATTGAAAGCAAATGGTTAGAAGGTGTGGTGCATATGTTAGAAACTAATTTTCTTATTCTACCATGTCCAAAATAGGTTCAATTCCTTACCAAAACCAAATTACAGGGCAAATTCCTTTTATCTCCTACTTCTCAACTTGTGGGTTTTGAAGAACACATTGAAGAAATGTTTCCTCAACTTGAATCATTTACTAGTTCAACTACTAATTTTTTTGTACACCCTAATGTTGTGGCCTCTTTTCTTCTTGTTCCTCTTACATCCTCATTAGATCTTCATGTTGATGTGGAGTTTAGTAATAGAAAATGAAAGCTTGAATTTGGTGGCCAAAAACCCAACCCAAATATAACAAAGTTTTGATATTTTGCAAAAAGCTTATTTTTTATTTTTGCAACATTCCACTAATTGAAATTTCACTTTTCTAGATTTTGCATAGCAAATTTTGGTTTTTCCAGAATTAAGTTGAATTTTTGTTTTTTTTAAATTCCAATATTTTATTTTATTTTTACTTATAATTCCAAATATCCAAGTTCTGGTTCTTCACATGCATTGTACATTTCATATATAGTTTGAATTTACATGAACTTTCCATATCTACAAAATTCAAATATTTGCAAATTTTCAATATTCACAACATTTCAACATCTACACAATATTTTAAAAAATTCAAAATTACAAAACCTACAAAATCATGATTCTTGTTTTCCATTCATCCATTCATCTTGTTATTGATCCATCCATCCCTCCAACCATTCATCCACCCATCCATCCAACCATCCACCTAGCTTCCATCCATCCATCTACCTATTCACCCATTCATCTAGGCATTTAACTATCTATCCATCCAATCAACTAATTAGCCAACCTACCACTAATTCATACATCTAACCATCCATAATGTAAAAAATGGATAATGTGCAGTGTAATATGTCTTTGTCATTTAATGATGTTGTATATTCATGTAATCTTTGTTTAATTTCATCATATAGTTATGATGTTGGTAATTGTTTATTTGATTTCACATCTTATTTATTAAAGTATTCATTAACATCCTTCCAAATAAGACAAAATAGTATGCAATATTTTTAAAAATGTTTTGCATCAAATACACAAAAAACACAAGAATGTTGTCTTAGGGAATTAATCCCAAGTTTTCTATATGATTTACACAATGGTCAAGTTTCAATTGAACATCAATACATTGGAAAAATGTCCCAAAGTGCAACGATACGTGGCTTATGGGGAGATTTTACATCAATTTTTTGGATAGTTGAATATTTACAACAACCAATCTATGTTTGGAATAAAGATTCGAATAGATTTATGTAAGTGTGGATTAGATTACCAAATAGACCTTTCACGTATTGCTTACAATAATCAACATTTTGAACCAATTGAATATGCATGTGATGTTAGAAACACTCAATTTCAATTTGAGACACAAAATTCTAAATCATTTGTAAATTTGGACAATCACCTAATGCTCTCAAAACCAATGAAACAAGAAATGCAAACACTTGCCCAAAAAAAACGTTTTAATTGGAATGATGACTTAGATTGTGTTTTGATAAAACTTTTAGAAACTTATTCAAATGCACCTTTAGAATACAATGTCCAACCATTTAATTCATCATGTAATACCAATGTTACTAAAACTCAAGTACATAATCATATTCAATACATGCGAAAAAAAAACAAGGAAAATTTTGTTAGTTTTGTTAATTTTGCAATTCCAATGTCCATGCCCAATAACATCCTAATATCTCCAATAATTGAAAACAATTGTTTGATAGTTAGAGATTTATCAATAATTAAAAATATATCAATGACTAAAAATATTCCAATGGTTGAGAATGCCCCAATAGTTGAAAATGTCCCAATAACTGAAAATGTTCCAACGGTTAACATGATGCCAATAAGTGAAAATGTTCCAATAGTTGAAAAGACACGAATAATTAAAAATGTTCAAATAATCAAATAATTATCTAATTGTAAATCACAAAAAAATCACACAAAAGAAAAAGATTCATTTTCAATTGGACCCGTTATGATGAAACCATTTCAAAAGTAACAAAATCCCATTCTAATGTAACTTTTTTGCAAATGCTATGATTTTACTACATAAATTTCCACACGTCAAAAGAACAAAATCACAAATTATTTTTCACTTAAAGTACATAAATAGTAAAAGCCCATAAGTTTGTATTCTAAATACAAAAATTGGATTGTCAACACAAAATGGATGCGACTTTTAAAATATCAAAGAAATACACAATGTTAAAAAATTATTAATTCAAAAGAAGACACATGTGAATCAAAACATGTTAATACATATAGGCACAAAAATCAAGATGTTCCAATAACCCCATGTTTTTTTTGTGAAAGATTGTGTTTTTTGAAACAACTTAAATTGTTGCAAATAAATTAGCACAAAAAATTAGCACATTTTTAGAAATTGAAACAATAAACCATAAAATAACAACACACATATGTTCAAATTGTTTAAATAACATCAACAAAGGCAAAAGACCCCAATATCAAGTTCCATATAATATATCAAGAAATAAATGATCATCGGTAACAAAATTAACACATTTAGAAGAACGTCTTATTTCTCCACGATTAACTTTTGCTCAAATATATAAACTTCATGGTTATGGTCAATATAACATGAAAGGTATTGTTATTAATGTCCCATCAAATATTAATCAAACGTAATTAGTGTTACCACGTTTACCATATGATAAGGTAACAATAAGTGTATTTTTAAAGTGATGACTTGAATATAAATCACTTTACATGTTTGGAAATGTGCGTTTTAATTTAGTCATGTTGGCATTAAAGGATTTGATTTCAACACCATTATGCTCAAATTTTAATATGACCATACACCCTCAATTAAACAATTTGTTTTCTATGCATACAACCTTGTCTAATCAAACAAATGACCAAAAATTATTATCATCTAATGATTTTAATTCTAAAAATGAAAACCATGTTAGTTGTGCACCAACGGATTCCATGATACATAACTTTTTAAATGCTTCAAAAGTTAATAATTATGAAAACATTGTATATTCTATTGCTCCAAGTCAAGATTTTCATCTTTTAGGTTTGTTTTAAAATAATCATTCAAAAGAATTGAATTTTCCAACATTATTTTATGGGCATCCATGAAGCTTAATTATTTTTAAAAATTTATCATATCAGCAAATAACACAATGGGAATTGCTTCACAAATCCAAAGATTTTTCAACTAATATTTCTAACCTTTTCGTTAAAGTTGTTAAAGTTTCTATCCTAAAAATTATAGGCTTTGGATGGATATGTTTACATAAAAGAAAACTAAATGGTAGATCATTAAAAGCTTCTGAGGTGCGAAATAAACCAAATTTAGATAAAATTTTCAAAACATACTTAGGATATCATGATTTAAAAATGTTATGTACTTCACCAAATTATTTAGAAAATTTACGAAAAGTTTTATTCACTATGAGAAGACAAATTGGCCCTCCAACATTTTTTGTAACTTTTACATTTGCAAAAAGATTATGGGATACTCTCATAAAAGCCCTACACACTTTGCATGCAAAAAAATTAAATCTTCCAAACAAAATTGAAGACCTTCAATCTATTAATATAACATAATTGATACACAACGATCTTATAACATGTGCAAGATATTATGATCATAAAACTTCATGTTTTCACACATATTCAACAAAAACTGACCTATTTTTGGACAAGCGTGTGATTTTGTTTGTCATAAAATTTCAAAATCATGGTAGTGAGCATGACCATGACCTTTTATGGATTAAAGATGCACCAATATATGTAATTAATACAAATGAAAAAATTGAAATTTTTATTTATAAATGCATTTCATGTGATATATTGTTATTGTCAATTACATTACAAAATGCACAACAACATCAACACATTCAAACATGTAAAAAAAAAAACCGTGTTGTCTGTAGATTCCATTATCCCTTGCCTCCCATGAATTAAATAATAATATTAAAACCACTTGAATTAAAAGAAGACTTACCTTTTTAAAAAATTCTTTTTGCAACAATAAGCAATAAAAGTTTTTTGAATTTTTAAAAGATTTTTAAACAAATGAAAAAATTACATTTCCTAAATTTTTTAAATCTACTACATCTTGATGAAGAAACATACATATTAAGTTTAAGAATTTTCTTAAATGAACACCATCAAATATTAAAACCCATGCATTTAGTATACGTGTTGCTCCTTTATGGTTTGCAAATACAAATATTCAATTTATTTTAAATCCATATGTAGCTGCATCATATTGTACATCATACATGACTAAAATTGATAAATTTGTAACCTTAAAATTGCATTCAATAATAGAAAAATGCATTTAAAATAAAACAAATGCCAATATTATAATCCATAAATTAGGTAATGTTTTTTTCAATGTTCAACAAATGTCTCTACCCAACTAGTTGCTTGTTTAATTCTTTCAATTCCTTTATATCAATCATCACAAACATTTAAATTTATCAATATTTCTCCATACCAAGAACATCCTTTTGTATCAAAACCATGGTCCTTATTAAATCAATTAAAACCTGATTATACTGACATAGTGTGCATCAATTATTGACAAATATTGAAATCAAAAAAATATATATGAATATTTATCATTAGGAGATCTTGCCTTCTATTACAACATGAAAAACAACAAATTATCAAAATGTCGCAAACAAAAAATCATTAGATTTGTGAATTACAATAAACATAAAGATATAGAAAATTGGTCAAGAGAACTTCTTTTGTATTCACCATTTAAAAATTCTGAAAATTCATTATTAGAACACATGTTATTTGGCATGATGCATATTGTGAAGTAAAAGAAAATATATCCATAATTAAATCCAAATTCAATTATAACATGCAAAACAAACATACAAATGAAGAATATGATGTTATGAATTTACAATCAAACTTTTCACATTTACAAAATATATGGAATGGTGACATTGATGATGACATTGGTGACACATGTCCTTTTAATCCCCATCATAAATTTATTAAATATTGAGAAATATGATTTGAAAAATGATTTCATCATTTAATCATGTAATACATTCATAAAACAATTTTTTTTGAAGATGATGGTTTCACAATACCGTCAAATTCTATGATAATGGATGAATCAAAATATCGGAGTATGTTTAAATAATTAAATGAAGAAAAAAAGAATATTTGACAATATCATGTATAGAAAACAAATGTATCCTAATATTCCAATACATATATTTTTGATAGGAAGTTGGAAGTAAAAATTATACTTTAAAATAAATAATTCAAGGCTTATTACAACTATATAATAAAGACCTATCATTAAACTTTAAAAAAATTAAAGCATTATTTATGACATCTATAAGTAAAGCTACATTCAATATTGATGGTCAAATAATACATTTAGCATTGAACATACCTATTCAACAAACATTAACAAATTTGTCAAATTTATCATTAGATTCTTTAAATAGATTCACATGTCAATGTGAACAATTACAACTAGCTATAATTTAGATGAAATATTTCTTGTAGGTGCAAGAATGTTTAATGTTATAGATGACTAATTAAGGGGAATAAAACATATTCAAAATGGATTGTTTAATGGTCTAGATGTCATCATGTTAGGTGACTTTTATCAAACACCTCCTATTAAAGATTGTTGGGTTTTTTCTTTCCCTTAATGATACTATAAATGCATTAGCACCAAAGTTTTGGAAAAACAATGTTAAATGCTATGAATTGGTTTTAGTTATGCAACAAATTGATACACAATTTATAAAAAATTTAAACAAATTTCATACTTGCACACAAACTTCAGAAAACATTCAATCTATCAATTCAAATTGTTGTCAACAAATACCAAACATTTTAATTACACCACATTATTTTATACAAATACTCTAGTGCAAAAACATAATAAATTTGTGTTTAACAAAACATATGGCCCAACATTTAATTTTGAGGTTGTAGACATTCATCATCATTCATGTCCATCATCATATAAACTTCCAAATGACCCAAGTAAAATTGTAGGCTTACATAGTACAATTTGCATCAAACAAAATATGGTAGTTGAATTGTGTGCTAAAAATTATGCATCATATATGATGGCCTTGTTAATGGAGTTGATGGTGTATTCAAGACATCAACATCTTATCATAACAAAACCATAGTTTGGAGATTGTTCATGAATAAAAAAATAGGAGTGTTACCTAGAAAAAATCTACCCACCTTTATACAAATAATATTCAACCAAATTGGACACCAATTGAACCAATTATCAAAGACATAAGAATTGGCAAAAATAAATCTCATATTATAACAAGAATTCAATTTTCAATTCAATTGGCAACAACAAGAACCATTCATTGACCACAAGGATTATCATTAGATGGGTCCAAATGTCATATAATGAGCCAATGTGTTTACTTTGCATTTATGACTATTGTCTTTTTTGGGGTCCTTTTTTTCAAAAAACACATTTTCCTAAAGAGGAATTTTCAAATGAAATGTTTTGAAACTTTTTGGGTATTTTATTTATTGTTGCCTCAATATTTCATATGTTTTGTTATAATCAAATTTGGAGAAATACAAATTTTTGAAAGTGCACAAATTTTGCTAGATTTTGTGTTTCATTTTGGAAATTTGTCATAAATTAAAATCATACCAAAACATGTTAACACTTTCAAGTTTAATTTTTTATGTTATAAACTACAAGTTTTCTTTAAACAACATATGCATTGCATCACATTTACATGTTGAAAAAAATTCATGAACTTTTTAAAACCTTAATTTTTTATAAACAATTTTTTTTCAAAATATGAAAATTTGAGTGTTTTTGTGTGTAATAGTACCCTATTACTATTTTAAAAATTGAGGATTTTGACATCAATTTTGGCTCATTTGAATTCATCCACACCCAAATGAGTTAGCTTTTGATCCTATTAATGTAAAAAAACATGGATTATCATATATTACTCTTTCTTGCATTTGAACAAAAGAACAATTATACTTGTTAACTCCACTCCAACATCAAAACTTTCACGTTGATCAATGTGTAGTTGAAGAAATGAATAGATTAAAAACTTTTGCAAATTGGACAACTTTTGTTCCTCGATTGAAGTTTTTTATCATTCGCATGTTATTATACAAGCCCTTTATACAAATTCTTTACAACAACATTACCAAGATATAAATCATGACCACAACCTACAAATATCACATGTTCTATGCATTTTGGAAACTAAAATACAATCATCAAATGATGTACAAAATTTCATAAATATATCAAAATATTCATACATTTCAATTTATGATGGTCATGATTTGATAATGATGTACAACACACAAATGCTCTTACATTCTTATTACACAACATGTAATGGCTCAAAATATATATTAGCTACATTTAACATAAGAATTTGAAGAGCAATTCATATAATATGTGTTTATAGAAGTCATTCTTTTTTGATTTCCATGTTTTTTAACACATTAGAAGCATTGATTTAAAAGTCCCCAAATGATTGCCCATTCATTGTTTTAGGAGATTTTAATATTGAAATTTTAGATGATAACAATCATGACAACAATAAACAACAATTAATAGACTTTATGAATAAATTTGAATTAAAATCCCAATTCAAAAATATCACAACAAAAGTTAGATCAATTAGACCATATATGGTCAAATGTGTTAGGGAATGAATGCAAATAAGGTGTTTTAGAAGCATATTGGCCAAATTTTCATAAACCAATTTATATAGCATTCAAACTACCAAACACACTTTCAATTTATAGTAATAAACCAATATTATCTCCATTCATCTAATGCGTTCTAAATTTTTTATTTTTATAAAAGACAAAACATCTCATGGCATAGTCATATGGGAAAGATGAAAAAAGATGGCAAAATATGGCAAAGATGAAAAGAGATCTACCAAAATATGCAATTGTAGTAGGCATGTAACAAAATGTGACAAAAATATGAAAACTCCAAAAAGTCCAATAGAATTTCAATCCGAGGCACTACCACATCGTGAGGACAAAAAGGTCTAACGTCCCCATATTTACACAATAGGCTCCAACAAGCCACCATTTTATAAGGGGAAACACAAAAAAATTTATTTCCCTCTTTCACCTTTTGGCCAAATTTTGCTAAATCCTATTGTGGGAGATCACCAACCCAACTACTTTGCAAATTTGAAAAGGAAAACTATGGCTGGAACTGGTAAATTTTTTACTTTAAAATCAATAATTGAAATATTATAGTGATCATACAAAACACAGATCATCTTAAACCAATATTATTACTATTCATTTAATGTCATCTTAATGTTTTTTGATTTTTTATAAAAGACAGAGCCTCTTGTGGCGACTTGTTTAACTTAGTTTATTAGTAGTGATAAACCAGCTGGATAGTTAGCTCCACCAGTTCAAAATTCCACTCTGCAGTAGCTAGGAGGACAAACGATTCAAGCTGTCCACCCAGTAGTTACCAAAATTCGCAACATCTCCCAAGATGAGAGAATGAAGAGAGACACAACACCAACCCAGATAGTAGAGAATAGTATGATCTTTCATACAAAATAAAATCCTTCGAAGCATACAATTTCAAAATATTTTCTGTAAAAACATCTTGAGGTCTAAACTAAGATTCATCTTCAAATATTTCATCATTCATCTTCAAACCAATCCTCCACTTCAATAGAGTTTTAAAATGTTCTCAAACTAAACTGCCAGAACACAATATACGTTACTAGGGTAGATGTCTTGTGAGATTGGAGTCTCCAGGCAGCTGTAATGAAGCGAACTTAGGAATCTAAGTATAGAAAAACTTATGTGCAATTATGATTCCTTTCAACTCGTCTCCACTATGTAATCAGCCTCTTAAGAGACTAAAGAATGTAACTTAGGTAATTCCCCTTCACCACCAAACTATGATTTTTATATCTATGCAGTGAAACATCTTCCCAAAAACTAGATGAAGGTTGATGACCCTTATTTTGTGCTCTTTCAAATGCTTCCAAACAACTTCATCAATCCAAGATGACAAGTCTTGGAGAATGCATCCAAAACCAATGTAGTTGATGAACCCTAACAAGTACTATCAAGCTATCCAAAACATTATGTACTGTTAACTCTGTACAGAATGTCATTCTTTTGTTTTTGTTTGCCTTGGGTGGTTGTTCTCAAAATGTTGTTATGCTAGTTAGTTTGTGTGGGTTGGAATTTGGTGTGGCTCAAAATTTGTGCGCTCCACATTTATGTGTGTGTAAGCAACTCAAATTAAAGATTCAAAATGGAGGTTCAATGTTATACGCACTATGTTTGTGTCACTTTTAGCTCCAATAAACCATGAATATTCGTTAATTATCCGTGATTGTATCTATACTCCTATCTACTGATGGGGAAAACTATGGTCATCATCTAAATTAGTTCTATCAAATGAATTCTTGCTAGTTTTACTTCATACAAATGGATGGACAAAACATTGAAAAAGTCAAAGAACCGGAGCTGGCGGTTCTTTAAAATACTAAAGTACCACACAAAATTGCATTAAACCTCAAATAAGGCCATAATGCAATTTGCCTCCAAATGATGAAGGGAGATGTTTCAACTTTGCTTTACAAAAAGCTCTATATTTCTTCATTATGTTCAAGAACCCCATCCTTCAGATTTTGCACAGAAACATTCAGAGCGGTTTCAGGGTGGTTCTTCTCAAAGTTGAGAAGTCCTGGTTAGGTTTAAAAGCGGAATTCAACCCTATTATGTTTATCATGCCATTGCATGGGATTTCTCTATTGTTTTCACACCATCGTCGTCTCCCCTTGTTGTTCATCTCCACGCCTCTCGCTTCTCATCGTTTACGTCCACCGGGAAGAGCTTTCGTTGGCTGTGGCGGCGAGGACAAGCGTGTGAAGAGGAGGCTTTATGTGCCGGTTGCGGAGATCTCCAAATCGGCTGTGGTGATGGAGGAGCAAAAGGAGACCGATCGCAAGCAAGGTTGGAAATTATGCATCTAGAGCATGATGCACTTCTGCTCAAACTCTTTGCAATATTGTGATCTGTTGCATTGTCCTCTAGGGTTTTGGGCTCTCCAGGGTAGGGTTTTTAGTTGTCTAGGTTTTGGGGTTTTCTGATACTTAAAACTGTGTTCCAGAGGATGGCAAGGAAACACATGATACAAAGTGCAAGACAGATCAATTGCACCAAGTAGAACAAGAGAGTCATGTTTTGGCATCTGCATCAAAAGAAGAAGCAAATCAGGAACTGGGCCAAACAAAGCTTGGAAGGTCCAAGACAGGTGCATTGGAGATTGATGGATTCTCAATTGAGGGAGTATCTGTGGGAGGTCAGGAGACATGTGTGATGGTCCCAGCCATGAAGGTTGCCTTTGATATTGGCCGTTGTCCAGAGCGGGCTGTCTCACAAGACTTTCTCTTCATAACACACGCGCACATGGATCACATTGTCTGTAATTCCTTGGGCATCCTTTCTGTATTTCTACAAGCCTAATGCTAAGGTCCAACAGCAAAATTGAACTTATTTAAATAGGGCTATACATTTCACTCCAATGTGCGTCATGTCATTCTGGCTTTTGTTCAGTGGTTAAGATTTGTACCTGTAACTTATGATTTTATTGAATTTTGGTGGTTTCAGGGAGGAGTTTGTATGTATGTGGCTACACGAGGCCTCTTCAAAATGAAGCCCCCCACAGTGATTGTGCCAGTAGGCATCAAACCCACTGTGGAGAAGCTTTTTGATGTCCACAGGGAGCTAGATGGTTCAGAATTGGAACATTGTCTCCTAGGCTTGGATGTAGGTATGCCTTGCTCTCCATCATTCTTTGCCTCCTAGCTTGGTGCGTTTTTTGCTATTTGAACTGCTTCTCTGTGCTGTCATGGTGAGTTTCACTTGTTGAATGAACACTTATCTGCAGATAGGTGAAGAGTTGAACATTGGGAGGAATCTTGTGGTTAAGCCATTCCAAACATATCATGTTATTCCAAGCCAGGTGTGTACAAAACTCTTAACTTCTCTTGTCAGACACTTGAATTTGTGTTTCCACTTGCCACTCCAAAACAAAGATCCCTTGTGCAACCTGCATGGCCTTAGTGTATGGTCCAACACCAGCAGAGTCTTATGCATAGATCTTGTACTTATTATGAAAGTTACCAGAACTTTTGACTGTTGCAACAATGGCAGCTTCTGAATCTCAGGTGCTCTGTAGGAACCTATGTGACAGCTATCTTCTTATGTCTGTATGCCATTCCAATTCTCTCCCTCCTCCCCTTTGCACATCTTCCTTCAAGACTGGCCATAGAATTGCCTAAGGGACTACTATGTATAGCTACATTCCCTCCATGAACAATCTTCAACTGTACTATGTGTTTGCCAGTTGATTTATTTTTTCTCTGTATTCTGACAGTATTGAACCCTGGGTTGCAGAGAACTTATATTCTAGGTTCAATCTATGTGTTGCTTTGCAGGGTTATATTGTGTACTCTGTAAAGAACAAGTTGAAAAAAGAGTTCCTTGGCCTCCCATCGGAGAAAATAAAGGAGTTGAAATTGTCAGGTGTGCAGGTGGGTGAATTCAAAAAGAGCAGATTCCTCTAATGCACTCTCTCTTGTATTGCTGCAGTCTGGTTTATTAGAATTTTGTTATTGGTCTGTAGAAAGCACTTTTGATGTGCCACTAGTAGTGCCTTTCCACATATGAACTGCTGAACTGAACTTCTTTGTGGGATCTACAGATCACTGACACCATCAGAGTGCCTGAGGTTGCCTTCACTGGTGATACTACACCAGATTTCATTTTGGACAAGGCCAATAAAGATGTCTTGGAAGCTAAACTCCTTATCATGGAAGTTAGTGTCCCCATCCCCTATGCTGCAGTGGTTATTGAAACATAGGGTTTCAAAGAGGACAGTTCCATGAATGAGTAGAGTGTTAAGGACTGTTTGGATGGTTATGGTGCCTAGCTTCTGCTTTGCCTCCAACTGGCTCTTGTCTCTGTAGACACATTGTTTAACACATTGTGATCATTGTCATGTTACAAGAGAATGGGCCAATATGTCTTATTAAGTATGTACTGGTGGATGGCACAGGCTACATTTTTGGATGGGTCTGTTACTATTGAGCATGCACGAAACTATGGTCACACGCACTTGTTTGAGGTACTGATTCTTTGGTGGCTTATTTATGGCTTATTCCCAAGCAGTGATCATTTAGTTGGAACTTACCATGTCCTTTTATCCTCCCAAAGGGCTCTTTTTTTTTACTTGCAAGGGAGAATTGTGTGACATTGATTATAGAGTACAGGTCAAACTCTTTGGGTCTGTCTGTGCATCACACTTGTGACTTCATGAACTAATGCAGCCTGATGTGAGTTTTCCAGGTTTTAGCACATGCAGACCAATTTAAAAACAAGGCCATCCTTTTCATCCATTTTTCTGCTCGTTACAGCCGTGAGGTGATTTACTAGTGCGCCTGACATATGAAGGTGACTTAGTAATGGGGTAGTCGGTTTTCTTGATAATTGTTATCTTGGTGTGCTGTTTGGTAGCTCTCGCTGTTAGGTTACTATCTTTGATTTGGAAGGTGGTCCTCCTGTGGATAATGTGATCAATAGACTACATATCTTCAGCACTCTGCATCTTTAGGGCACTCACTTGTCAGAAGACAATCTATTGTGAAAGGGTTGAGCATGGATCTGACTAGTCAATTGGTGTATCAGGATATTATGAGAGCGATTGAGAATCTCCCACCTCCTTTGCATGGACGAGTGGTTGCTTTGACAGAGGGTTTTTGACTTTCAAGAAGTGGTAAGTGCACAATTGCCTGGATGAGTACTGGACCTTTGGTGCTGAAAAAGAGGCAGGCATTGCAGAGCACTTGAATGATCCGTAACCCCTACTCTCTTATGCACTGAAAGGTGTTGAATATGTCTTTCAACTATAGGAACTTGAATGTTTTTCCCCTTTAGAGTGGGAATCGGAGAGCTGATATGAATGCTAACTTTGTAAGGAACAAGGCACAGCATCTTCTGCTCATGCAGGCAGGTAATCTTGTTGTGTTAGAACTTTTGATTTTTGCTTTCACTTTCCACTTCTATATCAAATGACTTGGTCATCATCCTCAGCCCTATGCAGTCATATGTAGCTGCAAATTAATATGTAAGTGAGACTTTTTTAGAAATATGCAGGTAACTGGTTGCTAAACTTCTACTTAGTTAGATCCAAATTGTGTAATAGGTTTGCCCATGGAGTGGGGTCAGTACTCCTGTTCCACAAGCATCCAGTAAGGCCCCTTGTCTTATCACTGTAAGCATTTCTGAGTATTGGCACAACAGGTACTATGTAATCATGTAAGGGACCATGGGCCATGGTGTACGATGCTTACCAACATAGGTGATTTTTCTAATTCAAGGTTTGTTTTTTGGCTGCTCATAGACCACATAATTTTTACCCTAATCGCTTTAGTCTTGAAGGGTGGATATATGGTTCAACTTAAATACTTGAAAGTTGGCATGAATCCCTAATTCCTTAAATAATGCATTTATGTGCAAGTGAAATTTTAAGGTAATTTATGAACAATACAATTATTACAATATTACAAATGATATTTCATGTTATGATCATTGTGAATGTCCTTTTAATAATGCAGTAGACAATTGTGGCATCAAAGTGGAAATGTGATTAGATGTGTCGTTACTTTTATAAGTGAAATTGATGAAATTGAAAGCAATCCATAATTCCAAATAGAACTTCATGGTGGTTCCAAGGATGATTATGGTAGGAGCCAATGGATAAACCTTTTGTGTTAGATGACATTAGAAAACAAAGCAATGAAAAGACGAACAGTGTGTACGATTGCTTTTCAACCATGCTTTAGATGATATAACATTGTTGTAAAAATTTGCATAAAGCAATGTGTTACTTCAAAATATTGGTGCTGAAGTTTGGGTGTTTTGCAAATAAGCTATGAGTTACATAAAACTTGAACTTGACTGTTCATTAAAATCTTACCCAAAATCAAATGTGTCTAGGAAACCAATATTGCCATTAGTTTTTTAAAATTGGTTTGAAAAAATATGTTAAAAAATCATGAATGGTCAACATTTGTTGACATTTTCTATATATAGATATTCCTAGGATTATTTTCAATGGTTATTGACACATTTTTCATCTTTACCTTGATGTTCAATGATTCCATGTCAATTCTATCATCTTCCACTATCCTTAAATATTGCAACCTCTTTATTTATTTGATTATTTCTTTAGCCACCTTGAATATATAATTAAATAACTCATTCAATGTTGCCAAATGTCATTTTTTCTTCTGTTTATGTTTCTTTTTTACCTCCAAAGCCTAGTTTGTATTATTACACCCAATGAAATTAGCAATGCACACATATCACAGAAGTATAGCAAGGTGTTACCAAGTTCAACATGTGACACAATGGAGTATCTACTCTTTTCAACAAAAAAATTTAAGTTATTTTTAATATTGAAAAAGGTCTTTCCATTGAGATTGTTCTATTATAATATATAGCTTTTTAATGTTTGTATTTTTTGTTTATTTTATTCACCTTAGAAAGGAAAATAGAACCATGGCCACATGAAATAAATGACATCTCCTATCAACTTGTAACATAAGATGTGTTTTTCACCACATGACTTCTTGCATTGTTTTAATAGAAGGAAATCTAATCATCAATATTACATGGCCCATTCATAATCATTATTTTAAGAATTGTCATTTGAAAAGGATATGAAGTACATGATTTTTTTTTGTTTTTTTTTCTATGTTTTCTTACTACAAAAGGGATACAAGGTGAAAGAATTGTTTTCAGTCTTGACATTGTGTTTTTTTTGCAATAAAAGAATGCAAAATGTAACAAAAAATTTGGGTTTTTTTTAGTATTTGTTTTTGCAATAATAGAACTTGGAGTTCCAATATTGTTTTTAGGTATTTTCTTTTTATGTTTCTTTGTAGTAATAAGAATAGAAGGTGCAAAAAAATTTGTTTCTTTTTCCATTCTTGCAAAAAATTTGATAATTTTTCTTATGCGAATGTAGATTTGTGACAACATGGTTGTTGGGAAAAGTTGTCGTTTACGTTGATTTGGGGAATGAAGGTCAAAAAGAGATGCAATTGCAACTTAGCAACATGTTGCTTCATCAAAATGAATGACTAATGAATAACATGTTGTTTCATTAGATGTAGTGCCAAGTGACTTGCAAATGTGTGTTAGAAAGGATGATCAAATAGAAGGAATTGATTATCCTATATAATGATATAGTTCAGTTAACATTATTTACTTTTGTTTTGAGTGCGTTGACAAAAATTGATAAGGTCAACACAATTCACCCAAATGATGACTCAATTGTTATAAGAAAAAATGATAATGTAGTTAACTTATACATTAGGTTAAAAAAATTTAAGCATCATTTGTTTTATATTTTTTTCACACCTTTTTTTAAAAATTCATGAAGCAAAATGTGAACATTTGGATCGAATCTTTCATCTCATACTTGTGTTGTTTGTTCTTGTAATTAAAAATCCAATCCATAAAACAAAAACCTCAACCTTCATTTTAAGGCATTGAAAACGTCCCACACAATGCTTATAAATCCATCAAAATGGATGAAGACTTGCAAACCTTCATTTGCACAACCTAATGTGTGTGTGCAAAGAAGGTGAAGATGACATTGGATGGCACCTATTGGGTGAAAAAGTGCAACAAAAAAATTCGGAAATAAGAAATCAACAATGTCATCAATTTCCATGGATTTGAAAAAGTTCATGCACGATATGCTATCATACCCACTCATTTTATTTTCCTTCCTTGGTTTAGGGTTTTTTTTAAATGTCCATGATAATTGCAAATTATGGGGTATTGTTTTAATGTAAAATTTATGGAACTAATAAAAATGAGTTTGTGATGACCATAATTCATTTATAATGAAAACATCACCACATTTATACCCACCACCATGTAAATAATGAAACAAAGGTGGTGGTAGCCTATAAAGAAAGACATGGGATGGGCAATGTGTATCACAGTATTAGAAAGGATTTTACCCTTAAATAGGAATTAAAATGTTAGTAAAATTATATGTAGTGAAATCTCATATGCACCCATGTGTGTGTAATGCATGTACAATACCCGCATGTGAGTCACAAATATAGGTGTTGATTTTGAGAACAAAAAAAAAGTTTGAACATGATGCAAATATTGTAATTTTGGATTAAGGCAACATTTAGTGGACCTTGAATCAAAGCCAAATGACTTTCATATGCACCTATATGTGAATATTGCCTTACAAAGAAGCATACTATGAATGAAATATTCGCATCTTAGAGATCGTTAAAGTTTTTCGAAATAATGATCCCAAAAAACAACTTGATTTTCAGAATGTTAAATATATGTGTCTTCAAGTGAAATTTTTGTTATTATATTGCATCGAAAAAAAATCTCCTTTGGTTTAGCATGTAATAATGCTAAGACTTATCTTTGTACATGTTGTCATGAAAACCCAAGGCACATTTTTTTTATGTTGATTGGTGATCAATACCTTGATGCTAATCCTATGGCACTCAATCTTTAAATAATTGCACCTAATTCATTGTGGAATTAATCCCACAAGTCATGATGATCGAAGCACCACCTTGTTGGTGGTGGCTAGTATTTGGATGTGGATGACCTCATATTTGAAACCAAATAGGCATTATTCATCAATTGTAAAGAAAAGGAGGCCTTCATGACCCAAATCTCCTCTCAAAAGGACATGCATTTACAAGAAGATGTTGTAAATAAAGTTTTCAAAAAGGATGATAATGTCTTCTTGGGTGGCCACAACTATGGGAACAAGTTAAACAAAAGGACCAAACCGTAAGTTAGTTGATTATGGGTTTTTAAGTTGCCTCATCCATATCATTTGGTATGTCAACTTTGGCGAAACAAGGTTCTAATCCAAGTTAAAATGATTCATGCGGACTACTTCAAATTGAACTAAATCTAAAGTTGTGAAGACTTTTATTCAAAAACATGCCTCGATGAGGCTTGTATGTGGAAAATTATTCTTTTCAACAATCGATATGATGATTATCAATGTCCTAGATGGATTCCTAATGATTAGAATCTCCATTGGGAGTGAGGTTCCAGAGTGGAGTGACAAATTTGACGTCAAATGGTGGCTTTCCATTGTGTAAATTGTTAAGAAGTTCATTCAAGACAATGATTGGATTCTCTTCCTTTGTCCTTGGTACAAAAACTACTAAAATTTTCTTTAGGATTTTTGCATTAATTATATGTTCCAAAGGATTGTGAAAGATTAGATGGTAGTCAACCTTCTACCCTTCAATTTTGACAACAAGAGAACTTTACGATCTCTAGTTTGTGACGCACCCCCAAGCTGCTTAATGGATTCAAATGTGAGTCCAAACTAAAGACAGCGGAAAAGTAAGGAATTGGGGCACGTTCCCTGGCTCGCAACACTTTGAAGGGTAGAGGGGTGTGCTAGAGCTCCGGGATGGGACTAGGAAAAGTGATAAGCATCAACTATTCACATGGACCTACACAAAACCAACACAAGGTGGTTAATGCATAATTAGAGCACTTTTGGTGTTAGGACGAGCCACAGGCAACTCGAATTCACAAAATTCACCACGGCTCGGACTTTGGGGAAGCCGCCACCTTCCCCCTCATAGTATACTTTGTGCCTCTCCACGAGGCCCACATCCAAATGGCTTTTTGTCATGGGACTCCTGAAATTGCCAAAGTTGGGACTCCTGCCACTTTGGGGCCCCATAACTTTGTGTTCAGACCTCCAATTGAGATGAAGTCTGAAACAAAGTTGTAGCCCTTGTGGAGAGCTTTCCAACGGTATGTTGCACGCCACCTGCACGAATGTAAATCAAGGTGATTCTTGACTTTTAGTGGTCAAGAGTCAAACTGCCAATTTGACTCTCGGCCCTTCTTTTGGCCATAACTTGTGTTTTAGATGTCTAAATGGGTGATGCGAGCCCATTTTAGACATCTACGTTTCAATAACTTTTCAATGGTATGAAGAACTCCTCAAGCCATTGGGTTTTGACCCTTACAATCACTGTCTAAACATTCGGGAATCCACCGAGACTCCAACTCCCAACATGGGAGTTCACTTGGGAGTGTGAGGGTTCATTCCCTCACACTCTTTTGCACTCTTGGGGGCATGAGAATACAACTCCTGGGCTTAGTCTTGGCCCACACCCTTGCAAGCCCTTTTGCCTTAGTCACGAACTTAAGGCTAGGGTTGCAACAACAATGATTGGATTCTCTTCTTTTGTCCTTGGTATAAAAACTACTAAAATTTTCTTTAGGAATTTTGCACTAATTACAAATTCCAAAGGATTATGAAATATTGGATGGTAGTCAACCCTCTACCCCTCAATTTTGAAAATAGGAGAACTCTACGATCTCTAGTTTTGTGTTGTACAAAAAGTACATCAAAATTCAAACTTTCTAAATTTGTTAGGTATATAGACCCTATTGTTGATTCTCATGAGACGATGTTTTGTACAATTTGATCACTGAGGAAACCATGTCAAAGAAAAAACCAAAGAAGCTTGGAAAGGTGCAAGGGAAAAGTCCCCCACGTTGATGTAAACCTTGATTGAAACCTATTGTTCGCTAAGGGGACACATCTTCAATATTGTTGTGCAAGCAAGTTTTTCATCTATTATAGACTTGTTCAAAACATAGATTTTTTGCTTCATGTTACACCTTCTTTTGAGCTTTGTTGGTTTCATTAGGCCTTGCTCATAAAATCTATAATGAAAACAACAATGGATTGTGGAAGGAACTATTTTGGGATGGAAAACAATTGAAATTTCTATGAGTATGTAAATGCACTGATATCCTCATAAATGTGAAAAGTTTAATCATTAGAATCAAGAGTAAACCACCATTAATTGATGGCTCCTTGCTACATGGTAAATTAGAGTGCACGTTGGTGTGAAATCCTTACATTCTAGCATGTCAGTTTTTAAAAACCTTGGATTGTGCATGGTAAACTTTGCAATACTCATAAAAGCCTTTGTTAATGCCAACTATGAATTTGAAAAAATGTGTAATACTAGCATGTTAGGTCTAGGCCATTGAACATCAATTGTAATACCTCCATCAAGTTTATGTTATATCATAATTTTACTAATAAGGTATTGATTATAACTTTTTTTAAACTTGACACATAATACCATATTTTACATTTTGTTTTGAGTTTTAAAGTGGTATTTAGTAATATTTCATTTACAAACATATCTTCCACACCAACTGAAAAATCACACCATTGTCATTTTGTATCCATAAATAAATTTCATAGGGCACTAGTATGGGTCACTTTTAACACATTTTAAACTTAGTTGGATGTCATTCTTTAAAAACTTAAAGTATTTTCCCATGTGAACAAAATTCACTAGATCTATTACAACCCAAATAAATGCTCTTTGGATAGGGGTCCAAATGACATTTAACAAGCAAATGTGTTTTTTTTGCGTTTAGGACTATTGTTCCTTTTGGGGTCTTTTTGCCAAAAAAACATGTTTTCATAAAAAAGAATTTTCAAATAAAATATTTTGAAACTTTTTATATTGTATTTATAATTGTCCCAATATGTCATTTTTTTTACATTCAATTTTGAATAAATATAAATTTTTGAAAATGTACATTTTTTTCCAAATTTTGTGTTTCATTTTGAAAATCTAAATGTTTTTAAAATGTGTCTAATAGTGCCCTATTATTACAAAACCATTGAGGGAAAAAAAATTTGTATTATGAAAATTAAAGGGCCATTTTGTGAACGTAGTGTTATTGAATGAAGTTTTTAAAGATCCTTTGTTGAAACCAAACTTTGAAATTCAAAGATTTTTTGATTCATTTTAGATTTTTTAATATCCATATCATTCAATAAGTATAACTTTCCATGATTCACATGCTTTTAAAGTATCACCACATAGACAAATGTATTAAGAATTGTAGAAAAGTTGATGTTTTAACATCAATTTTAGCTCAATTTGAACTCATCCACACCCATAGTCATTGTTAGTGGATGGGCTAAAAAATTGATCAAAAGATGCATCTAATTTATATTGATATGAATACCCCAATTTCTCTTTATACAAGTAATTATAACTATAACATTATCATACATGTATGAGATATTTGTTTTGTAGGGCAATATTTTGATGTTTATAGTATATTACCATAATACCACATAAAATAGGGGCTTGCATCCTAGACTTTGTACTTGAGTTATATTGACAATTTATATTTTTGTGTTCAAATTTCATTAACTAAGTAGGTAAGTACAGATAGCTGGGTATGTAGCCTTGTAGATAGATAGGTACACTAGGTAGGTGGGTAGAAAAAGGAACCCTGAAAAATGAAGTTGATTTGACAAGTTGGCAATGTAGCACTCCCGATGCCAACTTGATGATTTGACAATGTGGAGTTCACCATGTATCACTTGAGATGTGGAGTCAACAATTTTGCACCTTGGACTGGAGACCTAGCATTTTGACAAAGTGAACTTGACAAATAAGAAATGGGAACTTGACAAAATAGCACAATTGCAAAAGTAAACTATACCTATCATTTTGACAAAGTAAACTTGGCAAAATAAGTGACCATTTGGTATTCCATTCCCACCATCAGGCTTCACCCTAGACATATTTTTCATTATTAGATCTTTTGCAACAGGCCTACAACTGCTTAGCATTCATCAGTTTGACAATTGTGTGTTCCTGATATTTGATGAATCTTTCTGTTAATTATGCAGTATGTAATTCATGCGAACTGTGATTGCTTGTGCCTTCTTTGTCATTTACTTGTTTTGTAACATGTTTCATTAGCATCGCATCAAAATCTAATTCTTGAGAGAAGACATGGAATGATTCGAAAAATGTAATTGTATCTTCCCATGTTTCCCTGTTTTGAGCTTTGCTATTTCCTGATCCAAACAACCTAGGTCTATGGTGGGTATATTGACATGGTGAATACCTTCTTATCTTGTACGTATTGAAGGCCACAAATACAACAAATATGCACATACTCCAGACATAAATCCAGAGACTTAGGCCAAACCCTAAAATGGGGCAATTGGATGAATTCTTTGAGTTGATCAGTGATGAAAGAGAATGAAATAGATCCATAGATATATCTTTTTTCTTATATGAATTTCATAAACATTTGTTTATTTTCTTTGTGGAAGTTTTATATTCATAAGTATCCAAACCTATCTTCCTTTGCTGGTCAATTGAAGCATGTAGTATATATGATTCCTCATATCCGGGGCTTTTGGAAGAAACATATTTCGTGACCTTGCCTTGTTCTTAACAAGCAGCAAAGCAATGGAGAGATGTCTAGACCATCCATGTGGATGTATTCATGGATGAACACTAGTTTGTCCTGAAATAAAGATACTCCATATTGGATACTTAGATCAGCTGTCTCATAGCCCATATTTTTTTCCTCTTAAACATGCATAAGTCTTTCTGATTTTCACAAATTAGAAATACAAATCTGTTTTTGACAATTTATCCTGAGCATTTGTTCTGGCCTGGCAATTACATACTTCGAAAGCCACTTACCTTTGGTATGAAGTTGTAGGTAACTTCATCTAACTAATCTCTCACTCTCTCCCAGGGTGTAAGGGATGCAAAAGTATTCTGATGGAATTGGTGTCAACATTATATGCTAATTGAATCACAGAGACCATCCATGCTACCAACAATATTACCATTAGTTTCTTATCTAGCCTGCACGGGCATGATCCCTTGTTACTCAACATTACAGCAACCATTACCAATAGCAATCAGGACCAAGCATAGAGAAGGGTAATCAGTTCTGGTGCCTGGGAAGAAAATCCAGATTTTTACAAATTTAACCTAATTTAAAGTCATTTAAGCCACATATCCATACCAAAAATTTATGAGGAGCCCAAATGGATAAAAACACAATTTCTTCTAATTCCTTAAACATGGAAGTTCCAACTCTTCAATTTGAGTACATTGAGGTGAGAAACCTCAATGTACTTTTTCCACTCATTTTGGCTTGCATTTACACCACTTTAATTGGTCTTTGATCCATGAAGCTCTTGCAACAATACAGGCTCTAGTAAAAGATGACCAAAATTTTGGGATCCTAATCAGGAAAAAATTTCAATCTCTAAGCAACATGATCATGAGCAGAATGTGGCCTGATCAGAAACCCCAGATTCATAGATGTGAGGCCTTGTTGAAGCCTGATGCTTTGTCCCCTTGATTGGGCATTGTATTTGAGCAACTAAGAATGTATTACCCATGTACATTGCCATGAATGGCCAAAGGAGAAAATCCTGAGTTCATAGATCAGTGCTAAATTTACTTCAGAATGCCTAAAGACTCTGAGAAAAAAACTCCTGGAGCAAGTATCAATCAAGCTGTCCAGCAAGCTAAAGTGTGTCACCAGGGCTTGTTCAAGAACTCAACGTTTAGAGTATTGAGGGGCCTTTCGTGCTTTATGCAGACCATATTTCTTCCTCTCCACTTTTCGTGAATCTCGAGTGAGAAGCCCCTGTTTCTTAAGTGGATCACGGTTTGCCTGATTGGCCACAATTAGTGCCCGTGCTATTCCTAACAAGATAGCCTGAGCTTGAGCTGACAACCCACCCCCTTCTGCCCTCACTATGACGTCGTACTTGCTCTCATAACCTAGACTGGCCAGTGGATATTTCACATACTGAAGCCAAACCGGATTGCCCTGCAGATAATCCTGCACACCATCCAAACATATTAGGTTTTAGGGGTGCAATTCTCCACCTCCTACCCCATTTGCAATCCATCAAATGTGTCGTTGCAGCACTTAACCAATCTCTGTATCTGATATGTTTTCCTCAGCTTTAGGTCGGGATGGAGCATGATCTCTAGATTTAACCCTGCTTGGTTTCCTCTGTCGGCTAATCTTTCATCTCATGGATGGCCTGTTCAGTCTTCGTTTCCTCTTTTATGCACATATCTAGTGCTCACAGGCACATGTAATTCATCCCTCAAGTCAAAACGTGCTACTTCAAAAGCTATAGCCACCACCACAAACTCATGATCGCTTGCTCGAAGAGTGAGAGAGGCATCACCCAGAAGAAGGGGAGGGAAAAAAAAGAAAGATAACAAAGCAAACAAAAGAACCTGTGCAGTCCGATTGTTGATGATGATCTGACCCGTGCCATCGATAAGCACCACACGCGCCACCGCCGTCTTACGCCTCCCAGTACCTATCAACCGCTGCGCCGCAAAACCCCCAGGCAATATTTGCCGTACCCACTGCTCCAAACTCCCTTCTCCCTCCTCCGTTATAGCTGGCGCAGCAGCAGCAGCAGAAGCCATAGCTAAACCCACGACCGACTGCGCCTTCCTCATTCTAAGAGGCGCATTGACAACACAGGGCCGAAGAGAAACACCACTCAAAAACGAGCGCTTGGCAACAGCAGCAGAGGAGGAAGTGAAGCAAGTCATGTTGGTCTCTTGAAGGGAGAGGGAAGCGAACGGGACAGAGAGAGCCAGAGCGTGGCCGGCCATGGCGACTGCCACAATTCCAACAGCAAATGCTTTGAAACAGAGGCAAGAATCGAAAGATGGGCGAGAATCAAAGAGGCGTGGCGCGAGGGAGAGAAAGGACGGAGAGGAAGCAAGCGGGTCGAAAACCCTCGGTTCTCTTTCTCCTTATTGTGGATAAGGCGCTTCCCAACCGGTTATAACTGGCGGATCTGAGGCTGCATATCAGCCCTTAAGTAACCGGATGATACAAGCTTTGACTAATTGTCTTCTTGGTTTATGAAGATGGCACCTTATCATGCGGTGAAATAGGGCTAACTTAGCGTCCCAAGGATGGGACTTTACATGAAAGGTTCCACATCTTGGGCCTTTACAGGTTGTGAGGTGGCACTTTACACAAAAGGTTTTCAAATCTTTGGGACCTTGGGGCTTTACCCTACACTTATCCTACATAAATCATCCAAATTTGAATCTATGGTAAGCATTAAGGCTCAAATCATGCAATAGACTTGTTCTTAGGAAAACAAACAAAAAAACAAAGCATAGAGAAAAAAAACATGCACAACTCCTTTCCCTTCAACAATCCTCTCTCCAACATTTCTCTAGCTTGTTCAAATTAGAAAAAACAAGAAAACAAAAAACAATCAAGGACACACACACAAAGTTGCTAGTAGTTGAATCGTGAAAGTCATTGTGATTTCTTCTTCTTTAGGCCAAGAGGTTGTTTGGAACTTCTTTTACTTCAAACATCTAGTTCCAAAACACCCATTTCATGCATCAAACTCCAAGAGCACAATTCTCCTTCTCCATCACATTTGTGCAAATAGAAAAAAAGTAACACCAAAACCCAATCTCTATACATCAAATTCCCAAGGACTTATAAATCTTTCTTTATTTTCTATCACATCTATGTAGAATGTAGACAAAACAGTTCCAAAACCAATTTCTCATGCATTAGATTTCTAAAAGCATAAATCTTTTTTTCTCCATGACATGTGTGCAAATGAAAACAAACTTCATTACAAGGACAAGCCACAAAAAAGATCTTACAACCTAATTTGCACAACACAACCCTTCTCATGTTTCTCATTGGATTTGCAAGCCTTGGCATTGCCAATTTTAATTTCAAGACTACAAGCAAATGACACGCCCCCAAGCTCCTTGATAGACTCAAAGGTGAGTTTGAAATGAAAACAACGGAAGAGCAAAGAGTTAGGGCACATTCCTTGGCTCGTAGAATTTTGGGGGTAAAAGGGCGTGCTAGAGCTCCGAGATTGGACTAAGAAGAATGATAAGCAACTTATTATTCACACAGACCTGCATAAAACTAAACAACAAGTTGGTTAGTGCATAGTTGGACCACTTTTGGTGCAAGACGAGCCACGGGTAAACTCGAACTCACAAGACTCATCATGGCCCGGACTTGGGGAAAACCACCACCTTCCCCCTTATAGTATATTATGTGCCTTTACACGAAACCCACATCCAAATGGCATTTTGTCCCAAGATTCCCAAATGGGAGTCTTGAAATTCCCAAAGTTAGGACTTCCACGACTTTGAAGCCCCATAACTTTTTTTTCATACCTCCGATTGAGATGATGTTTAAAGCAAAGTTGTAACCCTCGTCGAGAACTTTCCAACGATATGTTGCACACCACCTACACGCAAGGAAATCGGGTCGATTCTTGACTTTTAGTGGTCGGAAGTCAAATTGCCAATTTGATTCCTGGACTTTCTTTTGGCCATAACTTGTGTTTCAGATGTCCAAATGGTAATGCGAGCCCATTTTAGACATCTACATTTCAATAGCTTTCCAAGGATATAAATAACTCCTCAATCCAATGGGTTTTGACCCTTGCAATCGCTCCTTGAAGATTCGGGAGTCCATCGGGACTCCAACTCCCTAAGTGGGAGCTCACTTGGGAGTGTGAAGACTCATTCTCTCACACCTCTTGCATTCCCAGGAGTATAAGATGTGCTTTTCAGGCCTCCCCCTTGTCTCGCACTCTTGCAAGCCCTTGCCTTGGTCACAAGCCCAAAGCTAAGGTTGCGACACAAAAGCCTTCATGTGCAAGAAACAAGACACAATAGAAGTCTAGTCAAGCAAACACTTCAAAGCTTGATCTCCAAATCTCATTTACAAGCAAGCAAGTAGATTGGAACAAAGTTTAAGAACTACACAATAGTTGTAAATTTCACATTTCATTAAAAAGAATGATAAGATGCATTTCACAAGATTACAAAAACAAATTCAATTCTTCAAATTACAACCTAAATTTCAGATTTTTAGCTTTAGTAAATTACTTGAAAATGTAGGGCTTTAGATTCCAAAGACAAATAAACACACACATATATTTTTTCCCACATATCTCCAAATAACAACCAGAAATAAAGTAAAATACACATTTAGTTTTTCACAAATTATAATCAATACAAACACAAAAAACAATTGTGGCTCCTTGCTTCTCAAACAACTAAATTTTCAATAGACCAGATTGTAACTAGCAAAAAAACACACCAAAATTTCAACAAACCTCCAATCGGTCTTCCAAATAACAAAAACCCAAAATGGCAACCCACAACAAGACCTTTGCAAAACCCATGACACAATACGAAAAGTGGGTGACATAGGTTTGGGATGAAATTTGATTTTTCCTTCATTGTTTTCTCCTTCAACTTAGTCTTGTCATTACTTGTTTGTATCATCATTAGTTTGGGCTAAACCTAAGGTTTTGGTCTTGAGTTTTGTTAACTATAAGGACAATTTTTAATATCTTCCTAAAATATTGTATATGAAATTACAAGCTTGGTAAGTTGATTTTAATTCTCACAATTTTGAACTGGCACAATCAACAAACCAACCACCCATTGTCTCTTGCATTTATAATTCATCCCAATGTGAAGTTATTGTTTATGTCTCTTTGTTCTTCCTTTCCCCTTTTGCTAGGTGCTTTGGTTAATAAAGCTTGCCAAGGTTTCATCATATTGTAAATAATGCTAGGTCTATGAACAAATAATGTTCACTTATATCATGATTAGCCATAACTAATCCCACAACCAATATTTTTTATCCATTACATTTCAAAATAATGTAAATTGAGGATGACTATCCTAAAAACAACATACACTTTCAATAGCTGACCTTGGTTAGTACATATCACGAATGAAACATTTAATTAGTTTGTAGATGAATCAACTCAATGGTGAGATATAATTTGTTCATCCTCTCAAAACAACTTATGAAAATTTGAACAAAAACCTCAAATTTATAACCTTTGCAAAAAATTAATATAGACAATCATATGGTCATTGAATCCATGTCATGGATCTTGAAAAACCTAAGGAAATAATGATCATAGAACCACTCCAAATAAATGGTCTTGGATTTTGAACAAGGCAAAATTGCATCAATGTGAACTAATATGATTTTGTTCAATGCATTTAAAGAAAGAACAATTCTTGTGTAATGTAATACCCTTCGGGTGTGAAATTCCTTAAAATAAAAGGCCTAAGAAAAGTGTAGTTAAACTTACAACACCCCCCCAGCCCTCCCCCCCCCCAGCCCCACCTTTCCTTGGTGTTATAAAACATTAGATGAATCATGAATTAAACATTTATAGATCATGAAATATCAATGTATGTGTAAATCATTAGATGATCGCCTCTATAGGTGCAAAGGCACCTCACACATAATAAGTGTAAGGTGCTTTAAAAGGTTATTCTTCTATATTTCGTGAAGCACATGAAAAAAGGGTATTTTTTAATGCAATGAAATAATAGAGAATTTTTTAAAATTTTATTAAGATTTAAAATATTTAAAATATACTCTAGGCATATTTTCACAATTTAATTCTTGGCAACCTATTTACATTAAAGTGAATTATAAAATTTATGTTTTTCATTAAGTTGAATCTATATTTTTTGCATATAATTTGAAAAATTGGACGTAATGTCCCTTGGGTAAGGTGTCTTTGTGCTTGCACCTAACATAGTGAAGGAATTATTCATGGATATGAAATGGTCTTTTCAAACACACACGAAAAAAGCAACATAATCCTACAATTATGGCAAACGCTAAGAAAAACACTCTAATAATTGTTTTCTTCCATGATAGATTAGGTGTTGTGAGACATTGAAAAGGAAATCTTAATATCTTGTGCACCTTTGCACAAATTGTTCACACTTGCAAACATATCTATAATATGAAACATTTCATCCAAACAACAAGAGGACATTAAAATCCTCCCACCTATTTCAAACTCGTTCCAAATTAAAGTGCAAATGACACTTTCTCACTTCCACTCCCAAAACAAAACAACATCATACACACAATTCTCGACCTTAATTAGTGCACAAGTGTGAAATAAGCAAAAAAACAAACAAGAATGTCTTCACATGTGACCAAGATGGTGTCTCCACGAGTCACCCACGCCTTTGTCCCAACAACTTTGAGCCAAAATTATACCCCTATAAGATTGCAATGGTGCATAGGGTTTTCCTGATGGGTAAAACAAACAAACAACACAAGTAATGTGCCAACCAAGGTTGCAAGATCTAAAATGTATGGAAATGTGTTAAGGTTTGTGAATCCCACAACATGATTTGAATTCATGTGTGAAAATATCTAAATTCTTGTTTAAAACTCGCACATGCAAAGAACATGCAACATTTGAGTATTAATTCACTAAGGCAACATTTTAAACAATCCACAAAACCAATTCAAAAAATCTCATTGGCCACAATTTTTAACTTCACACTTAGGCACAAGATATGAGGCTATTACAACATTCCTTGAAGAGAACCCTTCAAAATAATTCATGGCTCTCATTCTAATAATCTCATTGATCACCTAAGCTTTTTTTCATAGCTAGGCACAAGCCTATTCCAAAGACCATGTATATTTGTGTATATTTTTTCACTCTAACTAATATTGTTTGTATGAAGGTTGGGTTCAAAACAGCCAATGAATTTTGCTTCATAGTCTTTGGGGCATTTTTTCACCTGTGAAGTTTTGCACAAAGGGAAATTTTTAAAAAGAAATTGGTTGCAGATTCCATATTTTGTGGGGAAAAAATCACCAAATTTCACAAAAAGAAAAATCACCACATTGCGACTCGCATTTTAGTGGGGGCATTTTATTTAGCATTTTTTCACATTTTGGAAAGGTTCTATAGAAACATGTATCATAGTAGTACCTTTACCATTTCAGCATAAATTAAATCATTTTTCATTTTGCCGAACTTTTGAAATTTTATTTATTACTTGTGCCGTAATTTGAATTTGAATAAAATAGTATCATTGTTCGGAAACAGTCTTGCTTGTCTAGACTGTTCATAGCACTGAGAATGGAAGTGTTTATTATTTTATATAACCATTACTGCCAAAAAAATTCAGAATTGAAAAATCAAGTGCTGAAGTTAAGATTTAAAATTTAATTAATAATTTGACAGTCTATTGCCGAAATGATAAAGGTACTACAATAATCATTTAATGCTAAATCCCTCTTGGGATGCTCACAACTGATGCAACATCATAAAATTGGGAGGAAAAAAAAAAACAAGAGAGAGAGACAAAGAAAGAAGAAGGGATGGAGAAAGTTGCACCAAATTTCTCTAAATGGTCCAATGGTGTAGGGGAGGTTCCCGTCCGAGTGGGTTCTCATGAGTATGGGAACCTCCATGTACGCAAATAAATAAATAAAAATCTCTTCTTTTTCTTTCCTCCATTTTTTCTTTCTTGTTTTTTCGAATTTTCCTGATCTGTCCCATCGAAAAAAATCTTTCTGTAGGAACATGGGAACATAGAAATATAGCAGGATCTCTCCCCACAGCATAACTCCCTAGGGATCTTCTGGTGGGGGAGATCCCTCAAAATACAAAGAGAAATAAAAGGAGAGGTTTTTACGAAATAATAAAAGTAATGAAAAAAAGGGGAAATTCAGCTAATTAAGTTAATAATTGTCGATCGTCGATCCCCTAGGCAGTGTCACCAACAGAAATGCGACACGTAGCAGGCGGCGGTTATCCGGGGCTGGATGCCTGGGCCCCAGAAACCGGCAGTTTCGGAACCTGCCGGTGATACCGGTCCAAGCACGAAGCGTTAGACGCCGCACCCCCGCGCGCACAGGACAGCCTTTGCGCTCCCCACCTCCCTCCTCCTCCGTCTCCCCATCTCAAAATTCTCTCCTTTCATTCACTCGCCTGCTGTGCTTTCCTACAATCATGCAGAAGCAGGTAAAATGGTGCGCAGCATTTCGATTGCTCTCCAAACTGTCGTGGGTTCTTTGTAGGATTGTTAGGAAGAGCTCTGTTTCTTCAGTCTAAATTATTTTCCCTTTTTTTCGTTTCTCGATCAATCTTGGGGTTCAGCGATCCGACGTGGTGGGACGAACCAACTTCCTATTTTCCGTTCTGTGAAATTGAATTCCCTCGCTTCTGCAACACTAATTGTATTCACATTATGTAATGCAGGTAAGATTGATGAGTCCCGTCTGATGATCTTGCGAAGTCTTAAATGTTGGAGGTGTCTTCTGGTAGAATTCAAGCTTTTGTATGTGTGTATGTGTGTGTGTGTGTGTGTGTGTACCCCCTTTTTTAATTGTGTGTTTGTTTTAATCTACTTTCGTTTCAGTTTGTAGAGACAAAGATTTCGTTTCTATTATTCAGTCGAGCCTGCTGTGTCGTATCCGATGTCTTGATAGTCTCGAGGCCTTATAGGATGGTCTCATCGTAGCATGCTTTAATTCCTCATCGATAGAAAATTCCGAAGTTTCAGTAATTATGCTTGCTCACTTGCTTTTCTATCTCCAATAGTTCACAAACTTGCACCTTGTTGAGTCGCACAATTTTTTGGATTGTAGCGGATCACGTTGCGAGAGAGGGTGCAGAAGACTGTTCTAATTATTCTCTGTAACTGCAGTCGGTGTACTCGTTTCTTTCTCGGTCTCTGCATTACTTTTAAGATTTCAAAGAAAATTTTGTCGTCGTCGTCGTCGTCAGTCGCGTTCCGGGAATTTTTGTAAAGGAGTTTCCTTCTCCCTCTTTTCTCATCGGTTCTTTAGTTGGAACCTCGGAGAACAGAGAATTTAGCAAACAGAGAACGGATCCGTCTTGGGCCCTTGAGATTAGGCCCGTCGGTCTCTCGACTTTTCATGCATAATCCATCAATGATCCAGCTGGACATCAAGGAGATCTCTTTATAAACCATGACGATTCGCACTAATATCTTGTAGGGTTGAAGTTTTTCTTGCTTGCTTGTTTGGTAACTAAAAGCGTGCTCATGATTCCTCGGGAAATAGCTCTTCTACACTGTCTGGTTGCGCATCTTGTTCAATAACTTTTGTTGAAGTCAGTCAGCACGGAAACTTGACAGATTTGTGGGCTCTCTCTCTCTAGACTTACTTTGTCTCTGAAAGACTTCTTCCAAAACCATGACAGTTGTGTCGTTGCAGGAGGCATCATCTGCCAATTTGTCCACTTCTTGCATTGCAACATGCAGTTTAAGCATCTTGTAACATTGGTCTCGACTCACGAATTTTGCCTCAAGGACTTGAAAAACTTCTCCTATTTTTTGTGTTTGCACATCGTTCTGAAATTTTTCCAGATTTGTGAAGGTTGTCAGTTTTTTCTGTCCCTGCACTTCCACTAGGCTTTCAGAGTCCATGCTCCCAGAAGCACTAATCCTCGAGACTATAAAACCGGAAGTCTGCTTGGTGGACGACCTGGTACCAGCCTATACCAAATCCCCATTCTTGTTTGCATTCTCATAACAATCTCATAAGTGTGTTTCCCGTCTTGTTGCTAGGGCTCATCATATTGCTACTCCAGTTTTGCAACAGTGATATGAACTTGGTCATGGTTTTGCTTCACTCCTAGTTTTATGTTGTGATTCATAGATACAAATCTCAACAAACTGCTCACTTGCTCCATCTGGAGTTTTGTAAGCACCAAGAGGTTATGAGTCTCTAGTCTCTTGCTACCCTGTCAAAAGGCCACGATCAGCTCTCAGTTGTTGCACACCTCAACTTCATTGAGTTTGCAAGCATAGTCTGCCCATGTGTGTAATCAATGGTTTCTTGTGGGGGGTTTTTCCTTCTGGTTGCAGATTGTAAACAGCCTGAATTGGTGGAGTTATTAGGCTAACAGCTGAAGAGATTCTCTGAGTACACATGCAAAATTTCACAAAGTTGATGCCAGCAAAGCTCCCAACAGTCTTGCTGCTAGGGTTTGGGGGCGTTCACCAGAGCTGGTGGAGGAGCTCAAGGTTGTTTTGGACAGTGATGAGATAGAGATTTTGAAACAGAGAGAAGAGCAATGGATGCTTTGTCAACAGAGTGTCCCTGGATGCATAGACAACAGCTGCCAGAAATGGCACCTAGAAGCATGCTTGTGCAGTGGGGTGGAATAGATTACCTAGAACAGCAGCAGCAGCAGCAGCACCAACACCAACAGCAGCTTCAATACCACAATAGTAAAATGTCAGCTATGGAGACATCTGGCAATATGTTCATGCGGTCAGGCAATGGGCTTCCTGCAGCTACCACTGAAGGACCTCAGCATTTTAAACCCTTGCCATGGGGTGGAGGTCAGTCTATGATGCATCACTCTGGCTGTGACTTTGTTGTTTCTGAGGGAAACAATGCTATGCGGGGCCTGACAGCAGACTCACGTAGTCATCTTCAAAGCCACAATGAGGGCTGGGGCCCTGAAGGCATGGATTGCAACTTGCGTGGCAATCCTAACCTCAAATCAGCATTTAGGAGCAATGTGCTTCCTACACACATGCATCGAGAGTGTTTCAACCAATCTGAGATTTCTCCTCAATTTTACACCATGCCACAGTGTCCTTCCAACTTGGGAGCCAATGGCCTGCACTCATTGGCCGAAGGGGGATCAAAGGCTTTGCATTTTCTGGGATCAATTTCAACTAATGTAGATGGAAGGCATCCTTGTATTCAGCAAGGGCCTGAAGTGGAGAAGTCAAAGACTCAAAACATTCAAGACCTGATCCATGCATTACAGACAGGAGGTAGTCGCTCCAAAATGGAAGCTGCAATCACAGTAAGATCACTGGCTGCATCACATAATCTTCACCAAGTTGCTTTGATAGCTGCTGGTGGTATCTGTCCTCTGGTTGAGCTTTTGAGCTATGAAGCAGGTGAGACACACTGGCCTCCAGAGATGAGAGAAAAAGCCATGATTACAGTGCGAGCTGAGGCCGCACTTGCTCTTGCTAGTCTTTCTGTCAGCAATGATGATAACAAGAGCGCTATTGGTGCTGCTGGTGCTATTCCATTGCTTTGTGACCTCATTCAGTAAGCCTCTGTTCTCTATGGTTAATGCAAAGAACACAACTCCATGCTAAATCTCTTCTTGTCAGTTGCCACTTGTGCAAATCCATGCTTTCTCATTTTCATGTATGTGGTTCTTCTAGCCTTTGCATTTATAAACAGTTGATAGCAAATATCACAAGACCTAACATAGACTGAACCCACATAGTGATTGACTGACCTAAAGGTTTGATGAGGAAAGTTACAATCCAGCAGTGGCAAGCTACCATAAGCAGGAAATGGCACCTTTTCTCGTCCTAGCCAGAGATGCGGGTGTGGGAGCCCTGTCCTGCCTTTCCAAGAATGAAAAGAACAAAGAAGCCATACTCGCAGCACAAGCTGTTCCAGTTCTGGTGCATATGGTTGATCATGGGACGAGCTTTGGCAGGTACATTAAGGTCTACATGTAGTCAAATGTTCTAGTGAAAGATGCATTGGGGATGAATGGGCAGAGAGGGGGAGAAAGTGAAATAAGATTTCACTTATTATTTGTGTTCTCCAGTTTCTCTGAGTACCTCAAGCTTTTGAAAGTCAAGATTCAGGGGCAATGATTAAACTCTTTATGGAAGTAGAGAGAGAGAGAGAAAAAAAGTACAGGAAGTCTGTTTGTTCATCTAGAGACTGTTTGTTCAACTGACAGAGCAGCTGCCGCTAACGTGCTAGCCAAACTCACTACTGGAGACAATGTACAAAACAAAGTTGTGGTTGGAAAGGAGGGAGCCATACCTGCTTTGCTTCGTCTGATTAAGCATGGATCACCCAAAGCTAGAGAAACTGCTGCTGAAGCCTTGGCCAACCTTGCTCTGTATGACTGGAACAAAGCTAAAATCATACAAGAGGGAGGCATAGATTGTTTATCAAAGATGGTAGAAGGTGGTGCATTGCAGCCAGAAAAAGATGCTGCAGCTGCAGCACTGAATGTCCTCAAGGGCTCTTTGGAATCACCTTCAAAACCTCAGAATGGTACAGATGAAAAGTCTCTATCATCTGCTGATACCAAGCAGGAGACATCAGAAGAAAGGCAGCAGCCTAAGCCAGATGATGAGACACCTGGATTGAAGGCCAGGCAGCCAAAAAGAGTTGCAGCTGGGGAAGAGCATTTGCAGTCCAGCATTGTTAAGGGTTTTGCAAATTCACAGAGTCATGACAGCATGTCTGTCCTGCGAACAAACTTCAGTGGGATCAATCCACTCTTGCCTGCCATGCAAACAATAGTTACATCTGAGCTCACATCCTCTCTCGCACCACCTCTTGTGGGGCAGCCCTCTATTCAAGCTGATGCAGTACCTGGATCTTGTCCAAAGGGAGTTTCACCAGTTATGCCAGGGAGGAAGAGACTAAAAATGACACTACCAGACATGGATGCTCGAAGTGCACAACTGACAAAAGAACCTGGCAACCAAACCTGTTTCCATACTAATGTGGAGCCAATGTCATACTCTGTTGACAAGAGGGGCTCTGCTCCTGGTTCCTGGTTAAGGTATAGAGGGGGCCAACATCAAGCCCATCAAAGTTTTCATCCCACAGGTTATAGTCACCAAGACAGACAAAACATGAGGGATCAATCCAGGCAATGTGCAGAGGGCGACCAACCTGCTGCAGGAGGTATATTGGCCCTTGTTGATGCGCTTTCTTCGCTAAATCCAGGTGCTCAAGAATTCTCTGCTTTGGCATTGATGCTCCTGGCCTCACAGGGAGGCTTTGAAGTGAAAACAGCTATTGCAGATGCAGGTGCTCCCTCCTGTTTATTCCTTGAGATGTTTATGAGTTTTGCGATCATCTGTTGTGTGGATCTTGGTGGCAATGTTAGATGTTGTGGAATTCAGTATGTGTGCTGAATGTTTCATGTCAAGTGACTGACTGATATTGTGATAACCCAATATCCTGCAGGTGCTCTCCCTCCACTTGTGGCAATGGTTGACAACTCCACTTCCCCAATGATCAGAGAATCAGCAGCAGCAGCCATTGCAAAGCTTGTTTCATGTCACCCTGTTAACCGAGCAGCAGTGGTAAGATGTGGAGGTGTGAGGGCTATGGTGAACATGGCTAAATGGTCAGCTACATTTGTGAATGGGCCTGCCAGCGGAGGTAGCTTGGGGGCAAGAACACAAGCAGCAGCAATCGTTGCAGTTCTAAATATTTCAGAGGTGCTGGACAGGCAAAGCATGGGGATGGGATTAAAGGATGCCCTCCCCATTTTGGGACATATGCTGGAAAGTGAGAATCTTGAGGAAATTGGAGCAGGGGTTGGTGGCCTTCAGGCTTTGGGTCTCTCTCTTGGTATTGAGCCAGATATCACACTCACAGAAGATGGAGACCAGGCACAATATGAGTGGCCTAAACCTAGAAAGTTTGAGGTTGTGGCAGTTGAAATGATTACAGCACTTTTAGACCTTGGGAGGGGCAGTTCTGAGGAAGCCAAACTTGCAGCTTTCAGGGCATTAGCAGGTTTCAGGCAACCAGGGAGACCAGATACAGTGACCATCACAGTGGCAGATGCATCATTGAGCACTGGGGAGAAACAACCGATGACTCGCATGAGAAAGGAAGGAGTTCAAGCACTTTTCACACTTTTAGAAAGGGGTCCATCAACAGCAGGTTTCAGGGAAATTATCATCGGAGCCTTTGCAGGTGTGGTTGCTAGTGAAAAGCTGAACATTTATATAAAGGAATTTGGAGCTGTTCAACAACTTATGAGGTACAGCAACAACTTCAATCTTCAAAATCCCTACATCAAGTGACGAACTTGTTATTTAACATGTAGGTGCCAATACATTGTATGATTATATAACTTTGTGCTGCAGATGTGTACACACTGTCTTGTTAAGATTTCATAGTGAAGTTGTGCTAAATTTGTGGGCAGGTTTCTCCAAGAAGGTCCGACAATTGCAACTCGAGTATTTGCAGCTGCAACAGTAGCAAACATGGGTGCCAAAAAGAAGAGATTAGATGCCATTTCAAGTGACCATATCTTGCTGCTCCTGCAGCTCCTTGCAAGTGATGTTGAGGTTACAGAACCAAATGTGAACTCTGGTAGGCCCAATTCTGTGTCATATGGTGCAATGTTTCCTCACCCTGATAGTCAGCTACATTCAACAGGTCATTGTCCAGCCAACTCAATGCAGAACCAATACGTGATGCCATACAATCTGCTGCGGGAACATGCAGCAGCGATTCTGGTCTACACAGCTCTGTCTGGTGAGAAGAAGAAGCAGGCCATCATTGCAGCAGGGGCTGCCCCAGTCTTAGTGCGGGTGCTCCAGGTAATATTGGCACTAATTCTGACAGTGCTTTTGTTGCAAAGATTCTTTTCACCAAGCCAGTTTTGCTGGCATCAAAACTGATTGAAAGTTCAATTTTGTTGTGCAAATGTGCAGGGATGCCTCTCTTTCACTGAAAATTGTGTGATACCCTCAGCTCACTCAGACTTCCTGCATCCATTCTCAAATGCAAGGCCTATTGTTGCACCAGTTTTTCCTCAAGCCACCCAAGAGTTTGCAATGATGGGCTTGATTCTACTTGCAGACAAAAGCACAGAAACCATGGAAAAAATTGTGGAAGCAGGTGGCATCCCGATATTGGTGAAGATGCTAGCTGCAACCGGGGGTAGAGGCAAGCTTGGAGCCAGCTGGAGTGAGGTACGCAATATGAAAGTAGTTTTAAAACTTTCTGGAGTATGTCGGGCTTCTGATTCACCACAATGCTGAACTGGCCTGTAGTGCAAGCACACTATTACATCTCTTCCCCTTCATGTAACCTTCTGGCATAATCAAGCATTTGGATGTTTACATTGTTAGCAATCTGAAACACTATCTGCTGACAGGGAGTTGCTTTGAAGCTTGGATCTTACAGTAGTACTTTTTCACTCGAGAACTGAACAGTCATATAAATACAACTCCAAGTAGGCAGATGTAGGGGCTATCACCATTCACAATGCTGGAGATTCTGTTCTTCCTTGTCTTCATCAGGTGTCTCATCCTCTCCATGACTGTGTTACAGATGGCAGCTGCAGCATTGTTGAGCTTGGCAGGGTGTGACAACGCCCGAGAAGAAATAATTCGGGTGGGTGGGATTGCATCCCTAGTTCAGGTTCTTAAGGGTGAGGGTGGTGCCTCAGCCTTCTCTCTCACAGGTACACTTCTTCACTATAGTGACATAATCTATTACACCATAATATGTGCACGCCATGTGTCTCAGTTGTCTTCATTTATATATTTTGAGTTTAGGACCAGAGTAGTTTCAAGATTTCAGATGCATTAAACTGTTAGGCCTATTTGTAGTGAAGTGCTGATGGTATATAGCTGTGCTTGGCTTTTTGTGAATGCCAGGGCTTGCTGCTATGGCACAGCTTCTAGGAGTACTTGCCCTTAACAACCAGGAGGCAAAGTTGCATATGGCAAAGGCAGGGGCTGTGAGGTGCCTTGTCGACATTCTGGTGGGAGGTGGGTGTCTAGCATGGGCAGCTGAAGGGGAGGGACGCACAAGAGAAGGCCCAGGGCTGGTAGCACTTGCCCAAGAAGCTGCTGCTGCAGCATTGGCCACAGTTGTCCTACACTGCCCTGGCAATGCTGAAGCTGCTGTTGAAGCTGGTGTGATAGGCCCACTTGTGAGACTATTAGGCTCTCCTATCCCTGCTTCCAAGGTGGTTGGGGCATCTGGGTCACCTGATAGTGGAGCAAGCTCAGCAGAAACTGGAGTAACACATGATAGCAACTCTAGGACAACAGATGTTACAGGGGAAGGAGGACCAGGGGCAGGACCAGAAACTGTGGAAAATTGTGCAACAGATTGGGAGGGAGGAAGTGGAGGGACTCGCATTGGAGGATCCTTAGCAGCAATGGCTGCACTTGGGAACCTGGTGTCATGCTTCCCCCAGTGTCGGCATGAGATTGTAGATGCTGGAGGAATAATTAGGCTAGCCAATCTGCTACAGGATCAAGCAAGCCCAAAAGTCAAAGGGGAGAGCCCACCAGGTAGTGGAGTAGTCCAGGTTCCAGATATGGCTGCATGCCAAATCAAGTTACATGAAAGTGCTGCACTCGTGCTTGGATTGCTCACTGAAGGAGAAATAGGAGAGGCTCAAGAGCCTATTGGATTTCCTACTGATGAAATTAAGAGCTTAAGAGACCCATCCACAACTCCAAAGGGCAGCTTGTCTCTAGCAAGTATGCTCCACAGCTGTTTTATTACTATTGTGTGTCTGATTCAGCTCAAAATTCATCTTCATGTCATAAAGGCAAAATTAATCTGTTCCAAATGAAGTCTTACATTCATGTGCATGCAATGTAAGTTACCATGGAACATTGTTGCATGAGCTGTCACATGTGAAGTTGCTCATGGAGACAGGCCCATCAACCTCAGTAAGGTACTAATCAAATCCATGGTACTTGATAAATCTTGACAGCAGCTCAGGCAGACGAAATGAATACTGATCAGGACTGTGACAACAAGAGGCAAGAACCAGCCCAGGTATGTACAGTGTGAGGGTATTAGCAGGCAAGTTCAACCCTTCTACTCACCCCACTCTGCATCACAGGGTCACATCACCTCTCCTGCAAATAGATATGGTCCATCTTCCCACATGTTTTTGCCCTAACAACGGTTGATGCAGTATCACATGCAGGAACAGGAAGCAAAAGACCAGCTCGTTGAGTGACCTGTGAGTGTACCCCACTGTACAATATTTCAACAACCTGCTACAACCACCAAAGGAAGTTGCCAGACATCATCACAGAGTTCAAACAGCTTTCAACCTGGACCTTCAAGTTAGAACCTACCTTTCATGACCAGTATTTCATCAGAGTGAAGATCACCTGTGAAGACATCTGCCCAGCAGGTTGACACAATTTGATGTCTTCAAGCTGTGAATGTGGTCTTGCCTACATGCCTGCAGAGGCTGAGGTTGACCAAGCTGACAAGACCAGAGGCAATCATGTGACATCTTTTACACCAAATGTCATCCAGAACAGTCTGCGACAGCACACAAATTCTCTCACTACACATGCTTTTGAAGCAACAGCTTTGGCAATTGGAATACACAGTTGCTCTCAAGAAATGGTCGGAAAAACCTTATCTCCTAGGGAATGTATGCTCAACAGCCAATAGCAGCCATTCTGAGCAGAAACATGACAGAGTGTCTTCACCTGGAGGCACCTTAAATATTCTTGCAATGAACCAAGACAATCTACACGGCCTCTAGGAATGTGATGAATTCCTTGCAGACCCCCTTGAGATAAAAATGTGGCAGCAGAGGATCCATGCTGCTGCAACTTTTCTGCATTCTGAAAGCTCTGGCAAGTGTCAGAAAATTGGACTCAAATGACCAAGTCAAGTTACCAAAGATTAAGCTAAACAAGCTGGACTAATCAGGAATTTAGCCAAGAAAAATTGCAGATCAGATGTGCAGGGAAAAAAACTATTGATACCACAAACTTTTGATCTTCAAATGATTGCAGTCTTCCCCTATATGACCTCATTCAGCATGTTCCAGGAAGGGTTCACCTCATGGCTTGTTTGGTACATATCTCTTAAAGCTGTGTTGAAATGATAGATTGCTTGTGTAGTCTCCCTGAGATGTTAGACCACTTTTGACATGATTTGCATTTCCTTTGTACAGAAGACCAAACATGTAAATTCTAATTAACAGACTACACATGTAGACAACAAAGCAATCAAACCTCTCTGCCTAAACAAAATATCAACGAAGCTACAATTCCTTAGTCATAGTAAAGGTTATGTGACATTGTAAGGCAACCAAATTGAACAATTGACAAATCAAAACTGTCACAAATTAGTTGAACAGCACACTCATAGAGATACCTCAAGGTTGAAATGCAGAGCATGGTTTTAAACTTCAAATTCCAAATCAATCGTTCCCAATGTTCAACTTTGCTTGCCTAGAAAATAGCCAACCAGAGTTTCAGGCTGGAAAAGTTACATGATAAATGTATGTCTGGAATACTGGCCCCAATAAAAAAGACAGAGCTGACACAAGGTGTATTGACATACCAAAATCTTGTATGTGTGTCACACAAGCCAACAAGATATACAAGATTGTCAGAAGATATGTCACTATACCCAATCATCACAAGGTTGTACTCCCGGGATCTTCCACCTCTCAGCCTCCCACCCTTCTACTCCCTCTCCGCACTTTTTTGTTCCATCTCTCTTCCTCTGGGATTCTTCAATTTCCACCTTGTGACTGCTTGCTCGCTCTTCTTGAGGTGGAAAAGGACCTTGGTGGGGGTAGTTCTCCAGTCCTTTTGTGCTCCAGGTCCTCAAATATTCTGCTCATTAGGGTGAGCTCACCAGCACAAGGTGAATGATTGCCACCCTCTCATGATATAGCCCTTGAAAACAAATCCCCAACCCATCATTGTTGCCATCTACCTCTCTCTATCTCTATCTCACGCTCTCTCTCTCCCACCTCCTCCCCAACCTCTGACAGCTTAGCCTGGCAGCAGATATGAATATGCAGCTTACTAGATCCTTGTCTGTGGTGGTCTAGGAGCCTGTTACTCAGAAATGCTTCTAAGGCTTCCGGCAGACTAAGAGGTGCATGGGGCTGAAGATGCCAGTCTCGCCTCCCCGGGTTAGATGCAATGCAGTCTTGAACAACATCTCATGCACATCTACCACGCCCTGGGGTGCAATACCTAGAAAGGACAAAAGGGCAATCACCACATGGTTGCGGTAATACGACAGCCGACCCATCTTCAGTCTCTTCCACCAGGGATGAGCCGGGGGCAATGCCAAGTCTCTGTCCTGCAACACTTCGAATCCGGCTGCTTTGGCAATCTCTCCCACCTCCTTGTAACTCCGCAATCCCGGGAGGGCATCCCCGTGTTCAATGCCATGGATGATTTCCACATGCTCCGCATTGTCGGCCCTAAACTGGGGAGTCGTCACCCACTCATAGGTTACGTACAGATGCCCCGGTTTCAACACACGGAAAACCTCGGCGTACACGTCCTGTAGCACGGGCGCATGGCAAGTCGCTTCGATGGAGTAGGCACCGTCGAAGCTATTGTCTTCGAACGGCATGTTCATGAAGTCCCCGCACACCACTTCGCAGAGATGATCCAGACCCGCCTTCTTGTTATGGCTCCTCGCACGAGCCACCTGATAATCATTGATGGTGATTCCGGTGACATGAGACTGCGAATGCTCCGCAATTGCACGCATGGGTCCGCCCACTCCGCACCCGACGTCCACCACCCGCTGCCCTGGTTTCAGCTGCAATAGATCAGCCACCTTCTCCTCGTGCAACCGCGTCTCATCCCGGTGCGATTTCCCAGGCACGGCAGGCGAGAAATGGAAGCTCTGTCCCCAACCCCATTCATAAATATCCGTCACCAGGTTATAGAAAGTGTCTACCAGATTAGGCACATTCCCAGGAGTTTCGATCTGCTTCGGCTTCTCGAAAAACGCCGCGTACTGATGATAGTGCGACTTAACCTGCTCCCTTGTCAGACTCCCACCACCCAGCTCCACGGCACGCTTCCCTTTCTGTTCGGCAGCACCCGCAATGCACAGCGCGTAGTAAAATCCGGCAGCTATCACGCCTGCAAGTCCCACCATGCCCCAACCAGCCACACTCCCAACTTCCATTCTTCCGTAACCGGGACTCCCACCTTCCCCGACACCAGCTTCTTTTCTCCTTGTCCTTCCTGCTCTTTCCTTGCAGAGCTTCACTAATATTTCATCCCCACCTCACGCATGATTCTCCCCCCACCCACCCGCGACGGTTTGCAAGCACTGCTTGCCACCAGGCATTTAAGCTCAAGCGCGCGCGAGAGTACGAGGACTAGGATCCTTCACACTTTGCTCCGCGAGACAGCGCCGCCTACAAGGAGGCGGAGTGGCAGGAGGGGGGGGGCCAAGCAAAAGCCCTACGATCGAAGCTAAGCTGCGGGAGGTCAAGACGAGAGCAGAGTGGGAGGCAACGCCTAGGCGGCAGGCGGCGAGCGGTGGAGGCAGAGATTAGGCTAGGCTGCCCGGCCTCTCCTAGGCTAGGCTTGGTCTAGGAGGACGCTGAGCGGTGAGCTGACAGCTTGTGCTCGGCGCAAGGCCCATGTCCGCCATCCACACATGTATCATCCATGTTCCTATGTATCCATGTGCCCAGGTATGGATGTACATATCAATTTATGGAGTTCACTTATTATCCATTCATTCAGGCTATGAAAGATTATGTGTGTAACATCAAAATGGGTTACTAGGGTTAGAAGTTGAAAATAATAATAACTAGTGTAGCATGTGTGGTTGGCCCAAGTTTGAACTCATTAGTAAACTAATTTTTCTTTTCAAAAGAGGAAATTTAATTGTAATTTTTCCAATCACAAAAACTTCTCAAAATTCAATATCTCTCACACTTGAGGTCTAAAAATTTTCAATTCATCTTCCTTAAATCCTACTCACTAAACGTTTTCCCACAATGCCAAAAGCACACCCAAATTCCCTTATAATTTTCAGTTTTGACTTAAATGAATTTTCAGTGAAAATTTTGTTCAATATTCAATTTCTTCTTCATCATACACCAAAACATGATGAAACCAAGGCAATGCACCCCTATTCATCAAGGGCTTTCCAATGGTACCAAGAGCATGGCAATTGGCATTGTTGTTTGGGCGATCAACATGACAAACAAAACAAACTATGTTATTTCATTCACAAATACGGCTTCTAGGTAGAAGGATGGGGAAGCATAGGAAATAAATAATACAATAAATGGACCTTACTTTGAAAATCTTTTGACTATGAACCTAGACTTGGATTCATGAATTATGTAGTTAATTATTTTGGGTTAGGCATAATTGAAAGTTAATTTTGTGGACTTGATTAGATCCTAGAAATAAATTTCAAATAATTTAATTCATCTATAGAAAGATGATCATTTTAAAAGTTTAATATGTGATATAATATTATGAATTGTAGTTGATGAATGAAAATGTTTGGAAGATGTTTTTAGGTGTAGATGAATGAGGTTAATAATTCATCCAATCCTCCCTTCAAATATATAATAGGTTGTGGGTGGAACTTTAGACTCACATTCTCTCCTTTGCATCATTTCATGTTGTTAGGTTGTTATTAAACCTTGGGAATAAGCCTTTGTGTAATGAACTCATTCACAATAAATTTATGTGCGATTTTGATTATGAAATGTTCACAAAAGGAAATATATGTGTCTTTGGTGAATGAACCCCATGAACCAAGGTTTTTAAATGTGTGTGGTTAATTCCCCATTGAATGTAACCCACATGAAAACCAAGTTTTCGGCATCTATGTGATCCTAGCCCAAAAACAAATGCCCACACTCTTCCATTACTCCTAAATCCTTAAACATTAAAATCTTTAACATGTCATTTTTCACTTGGTTGCATTTTTTCAATTTCAACTACCCTTTTTCATTTTAATTTGACCAATGCCAATTGATGATTGTGGAAAATACACAAGATAAAAGCATATTAAAGTTTTACATACATAAAGATTTGTGCCAATTTCCATAGTATAGTTGGAAGACACTATAATATTTCCTCCACATGGTAATCATTAGATAAGGTGGTTCATTTTTTGCATCACATTGGACTTTTTATGAAATGTACTTTATTCAAATGCCATAAACATATGGTGAAATCATCAATGTGACAAAAAAATTATGGATTTAGATTGTCAACTTGAATAAGAATATGTAGAAAATGATGAATTTCAATAAATATATGACAAACATACAGTAATGGACTTTTGAAATGAAACCATGGATTGTGGTTTCAAATATGTATGAAAATTCAAATGCATTTTTCAATATCCTTTCATCTTCAAATTCGTATAGGGGTTCAATAAATCATACATGTTAGAGAAACAAACATGAATTATTTTTTAAATAACAACAATTTGAAGCAACAGCTATGGACTTTTGAGTGACAAAATTTGGATTTTATTTTCAATAGTCCCCCTCTCAATCTTTTTTTGTTATTTTTCCCTAATAGATATGCCAAAGAGTTGTTTAACTGGCCTTTTGTTCATCTGAATTTTGTTAGTTCATTAATCACTACATAACCCACATTTAATGTAGGTTTTTTGGGGCTCTTTCATTTTAATGTTAAAATATGCACTTTTGAGAGTGTCAAGCATAGTCATTTTTTATATTGGTGGTTTTCACAACACATTAGGAATGGTCATCATGTTTCCTATCCATACTTTGCATTTGTTCTATCATGGTTGGGTTAATTGAGGGGGGGGGGGGGGGGGGGGGGGGAGTTCAAACAAAATGTTTCCATCAAATTCTTGAGGAAATGAAGTTATTAAAACAATTTTGAAAGTATCAAAATCAATGTCTTAGATCGCATTTTTACATCATGACACCTTTTTCATCTTTTGTAAGTAATCAATGACACTTTGGGTCTATGAGTTTGATTCTACATATAATGAAGGTGAAGCAAAAAAAACAAGTGCAAATTGAGATGATGACAAAATATCAAATGGCATTGGGAGATAAACAAGTGTAGATTGAAATGGCAACTAAATATCAAATGATATTGGGATAAAAATAGGTGTAGATTGAGATGGTGACTAAAGATCAAATGGTATTAGGACAAAAACAGGTGCAAATTGAGATGGCGTCTAAAGAACATATGTGTTTGGGAGAAAAATAGGTGCAAATTGAGATGATGACATAACATCAAATGGCACTAAGAGAGAAATAATTACAATTGTAAGATGATGACAAAACATCAAATGGCACTAGGGTGGGAAAACATTTTGTACTTATAGACAAAATATGTAAAGCTTAACAAGGTTGGTCACTACCTAGGATATGAAGCATGTGGTTGATGTGGTCCTTCTTGAGTCAAAGACCTTAAAATAATACCACATTGCATTTTATAGGACTTGCAAGAAGAACTAAACATGGAAACACCATCACACTGCCATCATTTGTGTCATCATAGAGGTCAAAGACAAGTTAAGAATTAAGAGGTTCAACTTTCACTTATATAATAAGTTGTTTTGTTTCATTACTACAAATCATGACTTTTTCAACTGGAAATTTTGACCAAAAAGTACCTTTATCAGACATTAATAAAAAAAACCACCTCGGTCATTTTGGTCAAGGCATTTTTGACATGACTAATTTGACTAGTGATCTTTTTAACTAGTCGAATGGTGGATTATTTGACTAGTCAAATTAGCCAACAAAAATTTTGGGCAACAACTTTTTTGGGTCAGTTTTTAAATTTTTAAAATGTGTACTAAAAAATTTTAATTAAATGTAGGTAGGTGGGTCATTAAATAGGTTCATAGGTAGATGTTAGTTACCCACCTATAGGGCCTTAATCATAGATGTCCTTTATGATTGGATTTCCAGTCATAAAGTGAGTCATAAATTTTGGAATTTTTACTAGTGATTCTAGGTTATTTTACCATAGGCCATTATTAGATATCCTATTGTAAGCTATTGTTGGCTATTTTAAGTTATTTTACCTTAAACTATTTGCTAATATTTTATCATAAGCTATTTTTGACTATCTTATCATAGGTTTTTAGAATTATTTTATTGTAGGTCATTGTTGGTTATTTTAGATTAGTTTTTATTGGCTATTTTTGGCTATTCTGGGTTATTTTTGGTTATTTTTGGTTATTATATTGTAGGCTATTGTTGGTTTTATAGGTTATTTTACTAAAATTATTATTATTTATTTTAAATTATTATACCTTAGGATAAAATAACATATAATAGTTTAAAGTAAAATAACCTAAGGTATAACTTAAAGTTAGTAAATAGTTTAGTTAAAATAATTTAAAGTAAAAAACTAAGTTAATAAATTATGATAAAACATATGATGCTTTAAAAGTATAATAATTTATTATAATTTAGGTATAACATAAAACATAATAATTCAAAATAGTTTATATTAGCATGTCATCACAAACTTATTAGGCTTCATAGGTTCGTACAAATGTTGTTATGAAATTCAATTATTATAAGTTCATACAAAAATCATACAAATTTCATGTTATGGTTGATATGAATGATATTTTTATGTATTCAATATCTTAAGTATTCAAATAGATGAAACATTATTTTTGAGTGACATATGTGAATGTTCATGTTTAATACACAAAAATCGCATAGTTTTATTTAAAATTACATCATGATAATTGCATAGATTTAGTTAAAATGTAAATCATACGTACTTCACATCAAAACATCACAAGTAGAAAAGACATCATTTATATAGAAGTAATATGTATATTTTTTGTGCCACTTTTACACTTTGAAGTTCATGAATTTTGCATAGACATATTGTTTTACAATTTTTGCTCATATTTTATTAAAATTTCATGATATTGTATGTTTGTGATGATAATAACTTAGCGTATAACTTAGAATATTTAAGGTATTCAAAACAACATAAAAAAAACACCTATTTATCATAGTAAATTATAATAATGAATTATGTTAACTAGTATTAAAACATGATGTTTGTAAGTGACCCTAAAGTGAAAATACTTTAACCAAGGTGAAATCACCAAGGTGTAATGATTTTTTTTCACTTTTAAGATCTCATAATGATGTAGGCCAATGAATTACACCCAATTTTTGTGCTAGTGGGTGTACAACTCGTTTAAAGAAAATTTGATTTAATGCATTTAACACTTTGGAGTGTGTTTATTTGTGATACAAGCATGGGTGAATTTTTTTGGGTTTATTAGAAAAAATAAACTAGTTATTATTGGAAAGGACATTCATCACAAATTTTATGAGCCAAAATTTGATAATAATAATAGTGCAATTTTTTTTTCATAAGTTCATATGGAATAGACATAAATGTCATTCATCTATTTATATTGTTTGAACATTGATGTCATGTGCATTGTTTAAACACGAATGTCATATGCCTATTCGTATTTTTAAAACATGGATGTTGTATGTATATTTGTGTTGTTTACACACAAAAGTTGTGCACATGACTTTTGTGTTAAATAATGCACGACATTCATGTTTTAACAATATGAGCTTATGAAGTAACAAATTTGGAATGAATTTGGAATGAACCCATGAAGCTTATAAATTTGTGATGTTGGCACAATTTGTATCAATACATTCAAAGAAAATAAAAGTATTGAATGCCATTCCAAAGCAAATTAACAAGTCAAATTTTGCAAACATACAAAAGACATTACACATATGTGCATACACCTAGTGTCATGTGCATATATGAAATTCAATGGATGACATCATTCCTCTATAATATCAAAAGATTTTTTGTCATCAACATAATGCTTTTATGTCCACAAAAACATTCAACTCTTCAAAAATTACCCATGCAAAATCTAGAATCTTTATTTTTAGATGCCAAGAACTCTTCATAATCTTCACTACCCTCTACACAATAATGGAATACAAGCCCTCTTGCTCCACTTGTTTAGGCAAAAAGAAATAAGGAGGTGGATTAGGGGGTAAATTATCCAAAATCAACTACACAAGCCCATGGCTAAATCACCACCAACAAAAAAAAATCAATATGTTAGCATATGATATTTTGAAGGACATTAATTATATGAAAATTTAAAAACATTGATTTTTTTTGCAAATATGGGACATAGTCACTAAAAAGGCATGTTGATGTTCAAACCAAGCTTGCATGTTGCTTTAGGAACAAGTGATTATAATTAGTATGAAAGAGGTGGGCTTATGGATGGAGTAACCATGGAATGCACCACAGTGCCAACATTTTGTTCCAATGTAAACAAATAGGTAGTGTATAAAGTTTTGTTCCCCGTTAAACCAAATACATGATGGCTTTATTCATGCGCAACTTGATGAAAGTTGATCCTACAACATAATAGGTGCATGGTTTTTAATTTTTGCAAGCAAAAATTAAGAATTTACTATATTAATGAAACATTTGAATCGAATTGAAGATTCAGCACAAACATGTGCCAACTATGAGATCCAATATCCTTGAGCCAAGAGGCAAACATGTCTCCAACAACACTTGCATGAATGCATGACTATGATCTCTTGCACCTCTCCAAGCTTCTTATGATGTCTTCATGGGCAAACAACCATTTGGAAGATGATTTTAAATTGTATCCAACTCGATAGGATCTACAAGTGGATCAACTAATTAGTGAGACTCATGAAACTTGAAGGATCCCCTAGGCTTAGTGAGGACATTTGCATGAAAGAACAATGTCTGCTACAAAAAACTACATCAATGCACTTGAATTCCATAGAATACATGGACATATGATTAAGACTTAATCAACAAACTGAATATGGAAGAAGTGTGAGTATACAATACCTTTCTTGATTTAATGTGCATAGGGATGTTGTTGATGCATGTATATTCTTTGGCAAGGATCAAAACCTTACTACCCCTTGCACAAAAAAAACAATTCCATGGCAGATGCATCATTAAAACTTTGCATTGTCATCCAACAAGTCATTAACCATTGAGAATGCATATTCCTGATAACATTTTGTCAAATGAATTCCAAGGTGGCATTTGCATGCCATCCAAACAACCATGGATTGGCATTCTTCTTAGACAATCAACAATAATCATGTCCACATAAGATTATATAAAAACACCATCCACA
>Ga0209611_10000336_pt1 | contig 65961 bp, 59 predicted proteins | sample S1TSphgellanicum_3_FD_187693 | JGI IMG/M metagenome (GOLD analysis project Ga0209611, IMG submission 187693) | Host-associated microbial communities from peat moss isolated from Minnesota, USA - S1T2_Fc - Sphagnum magellanicum MG (SPAdes) (version 2) | ecosystem: Host-associated > Plants > Peat...
ACGAGGATGCTTACGCTTACGAGCGAAAGAAGAGGGACCGCAGTGGCGGTGAAGAGGATGGATCAACAGCGCTACAATCGAATGTCCAAATTGGACACGCAAGCACAGTGCCCTTGCTCCTAAACCCTAAACCCGGAATCGAGGAGGAGGAGGAGGCGGAGGATGCTCGGACTGATCGAAAGAGGCTCAGAAGCGAGAGGAGGGAAGAGGAGGAGGAGGATTCTCAGAAGAAGAGGGAAAGGAATGGTGGTGGGGAGAGTAGGCACAGAGGCAAGAGAAGGGAGGAGGAGGAGGAGGGTGCTTGGATGGACCGAAAGAGAGAAAGAGATGGTGGTGGGAAAAGGCATAGAAGTGAGATAGATTATTCTAGGATGGACCAGTCCAAGGCAACAGTGCAGGAGCTAGCGAAAGATGAGCCTGCAGTTGATGTAAGGCGTGTTGAAACTGCAGATGGTGTAATAAGGTCTGAGAGGCTGGTGCAAGGGAAGAGAGCAATTGAGAAGCCCATTGAGCAAGCTGCAGGAAGAAGTGGAGGTGTGTATGTTCCTCCCTTCAAGCTTGCACAAATGATGAGGGATGTGAAGGACAAGAGCTCCGCACAATATCAGCGGATGACTTGGGATGCACTCAGGAAATCAATAAACGGATTAGTCAATAAGGTGAATTCATCCAACATCAAAAATATCTTGCCAGAACTTTTTGGTGAGAATTTGATACGAGGACGAGGCTTGTTTGCTCGCTCCTGCATGAAGTCCCAGATGGCTTCTCCAGCTTTTACCCATGTTTTTGCTGCCCTGGTTGCTGTGGTGAATACCAAGTTTCCGGAGTTGGGTGAGCTTCTGTTGAAGCGGATCATCTTGCAGCTTCGGCGAGCATTCAAGCGGAATGATAAGGTTTGCCCCTCGACACTTGTTCACAGGTTTTCAAGGAAAATCTGTATGTAGTAGTTCATTGCAGCTCTGAGTCTAAGTTTTGGGTTTTTCTGTCCTTGAATTTATTTGTTTTGTTTTGTACTGAATGTGAGTAATGTGGGTTGTGGGGTGCAGCCTGTTTTATTGGCAGCTGCTAAGTTCATAGCCCACTTAGTCAATCAGCAGGTGGCACATGAGATCCTCGCACTTGAGCTGCTTACAATTCTTTTGGATAAGCCCACAGATGACAGTGTGGAGGTCAGTTGTGATCACACTTCTACTCTGATCACCCAAACTTGTGCATCTTACATAGGCTTGGGATTCATTGGTTATATGGAGCTTTGTTTTTAAGTACTGAAATTTCATGTTGACATCTCCACCTGATGAAAGTTATGCAGCCTGCTGTTTGCCTGGAATCTAGTTTCCAACTGTTATCATTCAGGATATGAGAATCAGTTCATTTCAAAGTTCTTACTTTCTCTATCTGTGTTCCTCCTCTCCAACTGCTTTTCAAGTTCCATTCGCTTTGTTGAATCCCAGATCTGGACAGGTAAAGCCAGAAACATGTGTGTGAATGCTGATCATATGAGCTGCTTCTGGAAATGTAGGTGGCAGTGGGGTTTGTTAAGGAATGTGGAGCCATTCTTCAGGACCTTTCTCCACAAGGCTTACATGGTTCGTAGCTGCACTTTTCTTCAGATACTTCTATATCATTTCAATGAGGGTAAGTGCTTGTGCCTGCGATTGAGAAGGGGACAACAGAGGATCAATAAAACAGGATGAACTGGTTCCTGGATGCAGGAATATTTGAGCGGTTTCGTGGGATTCTGCATGAAGGAGAAATTGACAAGCGTGTACAATTCATGATTGAGGGGTTATTTGCAATTCGCAAGACCCGGTTCCAGGTAGATTTCATTGCTGTCCTAAAGTCTCACTTCAGAGTGATGAATCTCTTCCAACTTCCCTGTATTAATTTTTCCATGTTACCTTACAATGCATTTCTTAGATTTCAAGGGACAGCTTCAGAAGTAGGGTTTTGTGAGCTCTAGTATGTACTGTAGCTTGTGCTGAGAAATGTTAGCTGTTGTGCAGGGCTTTCCTGCAGTGACACCAGAGCTCGATCTTGTAGAACAAGAAGATCAGATAACACATGAGCTCTCACTTGAGGATGAGTTGGATCAAGAAACAGGCCTTGGTACTGTTTACACCCCTTTCCGAATGGAGATTTCTCTATTCTCATGAAAGATATGTTTACACCCATTTGAACTCATTGTGACATTGTCTGCCTCTGTAAACTGGACCCTTATTTGGGAGGGACTGTCTAGGCTCAAGTGCAGAGTTGAGGGTTCCTAATTCTAAATCAGTCTGAATTCTGAAAGAACTGCCATTGAACTACAGGCGCTAGTGTAATTGTCCATGGCTATTTTGATTTCAATTTCATTTTTTGTTATGCTGTAGGCATGTCGTCACGACATAAAACCTGACAACTTGTCTTCACTGTTTGATGGAACTTTGTAATAATTTGCAGACATCTTCAAGTTGGATCCTGACTTTGAGGAGAATGAGAAGAAGTACGATGCAGTGAAGAAAGAGATACTGGGTGATGATACTGAGGAAGCACGAGGGGAGGAGGATGAATCAGAGGAGGATTCTGATGATGAAGACGAGGAGGAGAGGGAGGCACGTACGCAGATACAGGATGAAACAGAGACAAATTTAGTCAATTTGAGGCGTACAATTTACCTGACGATAATGTCCAGTGTTGACTTTGAAGAAGCAGGTCACAAGCTTCTCAAAATCAAGCTGGAGCCTGGGCAAGAGGTCTTTTCTCCCTCCGATCTTTTGCTTAATTTGTCTGGGATTGTCTATGGAGGGTGTGCTCTCCTTCTCTTCAACCAAAGGTACTGACACTTACTTGAAACTTGTGGAATGCAGATGGAGTTATGTGTGATGCTACTCGAATGTTGTAGCCAGGAGAGGACGTATCTGCGGTACTACGGTCTCTTGGGTCAAAGGTTTTGTATGGTAAACAGGATCTACCAGCAAAACTTTGATGACTGCTTTGTGAAGCAGTACTCAATGATCCATCGTTTGGAGACCAACAAGCTTCGAAATGTAGCAAAGTTGTTTGCTCATTTGCTCGGTACAGATGCACTTCCATGGCAATCACTGGCTTACATTCGTCTCACTGAGGAGGATACAACATCTTCATCCCGTATTTTCATCAAGATCTTGTTCCAGGTATGAGGTTATGCTCTTTCATTTGGGGAGCTGTATACTGGCCCATTTCTAGTCAAGACCCTGTGGGGAAGTGTCTGCATGCTGCAGCTATGCTGTTTGATGTGGAACTCTTGACTAGACTAATGTCGTGTCCTTGCTTTGGTCGTATGCATTGTACCCACCCATCACCTAACAATTTCATTCTATTCTCTGATGATGGGTTTAAATTTGCTTTTTTCTCTTTGAATGATACACGAAATACATGTCTCATGATACCAATTGATGTTCTCCTGGAATGGGTGATTGCTGGGTTATTGCCAAACTGATTGACAATAGGGTTCATCTTGGTAGCTGGTCAGTAAACCCTAGCTTGGGAACTTTGGGGAATGAAGAAAATGCTTATGCGTTTGTGCATGGTTTTTGTCCACAGGAATTCTCAGAGCATTTGGGACTGCGAAAGCTCAATGAGCGCTTGAGTGACCCAGAGATGCAGGACTATTTTGATGGGGTGTTTCCAAAAGACAACCCAAAGAATACACGCTTTGCCATCAACTTCTTCACGTCCATTGGACTGGGTGGTCTTACAGATAGCTTACGTGAATACCTCAAGAACATGCCACGGCTTATTATGAATCAGCATAAACCAGTGGAAAGCGAGAGTGATGTTGAAGGTCTTGGAGGTGATTCTGAAACTTCAGGAGGCGGGAGCTCCAGCGAGAGTGAGCCTGACAGCAGTGATAGTGAAAGTTCAGAAAGGGATAGTGATGACAGTCAGGATGAAAAGGAAAGGAAAGAGAAGGAAGAGGAAATGACCACCGATAGACTGCCCCAAATTTCTCCAAAAATCAAGGCTCATTTATAGACTAGGTGAGCATGGGTTTGGTTCCAGTTCATTGACAGTAGCATGATGGTGTTTTGGAATGTATTTCACTTGTGTACTGTACAGTAATGAGTATTTGAATTCTATTCCTGCAACACATCTGATATCTTGCCTATGCTGCTGTGACCTGTTGCCTGCAACTTATATGTCCGCTTAACAGTCTCTATAGTCACCTCTCTGCCTGCTTCTAGACCTGCATCAGTATCATCGGGGTAATTTGCTATCCTACTGTATTGATCTCATACTTTCCAGTGCAGTTTGTCTGCACATCCTTGTCCCATTGGGGAATCCTGAAAGTCTTCACATGCCCAGGAGTTAACTTTCCTGCTGTGACCGACAAGATGGATAGGTTACTGATTGTTACATTTGTGTGTTTTCATTTGTATCTGGAAATCAGGAGTAATTGCTGGGAATTGTTGTTTTTGCTCTTAGTTCTAGTTTTTCCTTGTCAGAGGTTGAAGCGCTTTTCAATTGTCTCTCTTTGAAGAGGTTTAGAGGTAATTGACTCTTTGAATATGGTGCAGGCTGTTGTTGTTGGCTGAAATCCAGTTCTCAGTTTTGACAGTTCTCGGATGAATAGCTGAGCAATTGAAAGGCTGTTGTTATGTGAAACCAGTCCTGGATTTTGAAAGCCTTCCAATGAATTGCTGAACTTTGATGTGCCTCACGACAATTATGAGCAGCAATCATGAATATGTCCAAACAAAATATTTTTATGATGAGGAGAAGAAGAAAGTTGCAAGGAGGAAAAAAACTTCATGCTAGGGAGGCAAGACATAAAGATGACACACTCAATTAAACACTGAAGATTTTCAAAGAAGGATTGACCTGGCAATGAATGGCAGAAGTGATCAAGGGACAACAAAAACCCTAAATGAGGAGGAGAATGGATTCTAAATGATACCACAATCATAAGAAACTATTGACTCAAATGGGAAATACTCTCATAGGAATGACAAATGACAAGACAAGATGCACTTCGCAATAAAGCATAACAACTCCATGGAAGCATGAGAGCATTAGTTTTTATTAGATTACACTAACATTAGTTTACTAAGATATACTAAAATTCAGTTGTATGAGGGGAAGGACAATGAAAAGCACGAATTCAATTGTTGAACAAACTTTGACAATTTTAGTTTCGAAAACTTCAATAGGTGTTTTTCTGAATGTTAATGAAAACCCTTTAAAAAGAACCCAAATCCAAAGGCCATTCATATGCTATGACCTACAATCTAAAATATGGTAACATGGGCCCATCTTTCCTATAAAAAAAACCTTTATACAATTTGTGAAACCCCCTTCCTTCCCCCCCCCACCCCCCTTCTCTTTTTTTGTCACCTAGATGTGAAATTTTGTCGAAAGTAAAATAAAATTTGTTGCTTCTAGGGCTTTACCCTAGATGTGAAATTATGTCGAAAGTAAAATAAAATTTGTTTCTCCTAGGGCTTTACCCTAGATGTGAAATTTTGTCAAAAATAAAATAAAATTTGCTGCTCCTCGGGCTTTATCCCCTTGACAAAATGAGCTAGGCCTCTACATCAAGCCTTCCTGCTTGTACAAATGGAATTCCAAAATTGTAATTTCACTTTGTACAAGTAGGAGGACCCATCACATGAGTCCACCTCAAGGGAGGGCATTTCGCAAATGAATGCTTCACCTCCAAAGCTTATTAGGACCATGTAATTGAAGACAATCATATGAAAACAAAAGATTGAACTTAAGTTTCTTTTTGGATTTTTTTTTACATTTAGAGGTTATTTCTGGTTCTTCTGAATGAGAAGGTAGTGTTTACCAAAGAAGTAAATTCATAGAATGATCTTATACATTCTGCTTCTGCAATCAATGCATTAGTTGAGATGGAATTTTTGGTGCACAAGATCATTTGGTGAACCAGTTCCTGGTTCTTCTGAATGAGGATGGGGTCGTCTTCCAACCAAAGAAGAAGATTCACAACATGATCTTGTACACTCTGCTTTTGGCATTGATGCAATGGTTGAGAGTGCATTCCTAATGCGCCAGATCATTTGTTGAACCAATTTCTGGAATTCTTCTTGAGGACATATTTCTTGCAACCTGAGATTCAAAGGAATGTATGTATCTCATGCATGTCGTGCAGATTGTATACAATATAGCTCTTGTTCTTAAGGACTAAATTTCCTTCATCCTCCTTCCTGTGTTGGATGCTCAATGAGTTTGGGCTCTGCCTTTTCTAGTGTTGTAACTTGTAACTCCAAAATCGCACCTAAATCCCAAATTCTGATCATTGGCATTTTAACGTTTTCCTGTGTAAAGTGATAAAACATGAATGTCCTCGGTACACCACATATCTTTGTCCCAAAACCTGTGATACCTTTTATTCAAGATGTTTTGCTAGAGTTGGTTGATGATACTTTGATCCAGAGACAAAGGAGCTAATCTCGGAGTTCAGACAAATGTGTTCTTTTGCTCTCTTAAGATCATGACATTAAGAATTAGAAGTTCAACTTGAAGTCCATCTGTTGAAGTGGACATGGACATGTTATTGGTGAGCGAGAGGACTAATAAGAATTTTGTTTATGGTATCCGAATCACTATTTGTTATCCAACACAACATCACTACCCATAGTGTCTTATATGGTCTGAGTGCTGAATAATAAATTTTCAAAATTTGAGTTTGGGAGTAAAAATAATATGTTTTGAAAATTTTGGCTTCCTAATAGAGTTATCCGTAAGGTCACATGATTACAGGACGAGAACGGCCAGTTTCGACATTATAGGCCATCAAACACGTAACTAGGCATGAGGATTTTACAAAACTAAATAACTAGGACCCAAACTAATTTTTTCACCAATTTTGGTGGTAAACCAAGTTTCACCCTGTCTGTCCTTTTTCATGAGCGCCTCCAATGCTGCTACATATATTTTGCATGCTCCTACCTACATAACTACTCTAATTAAGCTTGAACCTTGTGCATTAAATGCTGAGTTTCAACATTTATAATAAAATTTCCTTACTTTGCAGATACCACTGAAAGAGGGGACAGGGGGGTGAAAGAGCAGGTGAAGACATGATGACTTTACAGATTACTCTATTATGTTGAAATAAAAATATTTGACAACAATGAGACATCATCGCACTAAAATGTCTTGATGAAAAGATCTCATTATAAAATTAAAAAAGTATTGCACAATTTCATTTCCTCATCACAATTCTTGATTGGAAGGAACAAGGACTCCACTTTATTTGACAACTTAGGTGATTCGTAGTAAGCATTAAAGTTGTTGCTAAGCATAGATAAATAAATGATTGATGAATCACCTGTCTGACAAAAACAAAGAAATAATAGACCTTAAACAGAACCTGGACAAGTGTTTTGAGTTCCCAAAATTCTGACATCGATGGGCAATTAACTTTCAGCATTTTGGACTTGTATAATGACCACCAAACCTAAAAGCATGCATACTATGGGATTTCAGTGTAAAACTAAATTGTTTTCAAAATTAGATGGAGACAAGTTGGGGCTCACAAACTCCTCCATAAATTGTACACATTTTGGTTTCCACTTTGAACACATCTTGACTGTTTCATGGGACAATTTTTGTCGAAAGAAAGAAATTAGAGTTATTGTGGTTAATATTCACAGATGTGTTATGACTTATGACTTAGTTATTCATGGACCACAACTAAATTACCAAGGTTTGAACTTATTAACCTAATGGTAACCTATCCCCTAAACCCTCCTACTTCTCCCTCACACTACCTAGACAATCCTATCTATATAAAAGTGGGGATGTATCAGTAGGTGAGTAGGTAGGAAATGTAACTGGGCACTATGTTTGTAGGTATGTAGGTAAGACAGACACTTGATGCTTACAAGGTAGGTAGATGAAATGTGGATGGTTAGTACATAGATAACCACTGTGGTTAAGCTATGGGACAGGAATACAATGGAAAAATGTGTATCCTGTCCACACACCATCCATACATCCATCCATCCTGCCTGCACGATGGGCTGGTCCATTCTGGCCGGGCTAAAGTAAGCTCAATGTGACATCCTACAATTTTCAACATTTTAGGGCAAGTCTACAGAGTCACACCCCCATTTTCTTTCGTGTTTCTGTGTTTCGACACAACAGGCTAATGATTTATAAGTGGTGAAACAAGACTTTGGTTCTTTCTGTCCAATGATTTGAAAAGTTCATGTAAAGTTACGGAAGTTTGGTGGGTGGGGATTGAGAACACGTCCTCCCTTAGCATGAAGAAGTTACTCATGTGTTGAGGAAGGTATCAAAAATTGGGCACCTTATGTTGAAAATCTTTTGGCATTTTGGTATTAAGTACCAAGTTACACTTTTCTTTATAAAAAAATTCAAAAAACAATTGGGTCCCTTATGTTTAAAAACCTTTTGGCATTTTCGTACTACAAAGTTGCAATTTTTTCAAATTTTAAAAATTAAATTAGGCATCTTGTAGTACATATTGGACAAATGTCCTGGATGCAGCCTATAGCACAATGGGGTAATGGTATACGACTTTGTGGCACGGAACATAGGAATCACGTTGCTATTACATGAAGGTAGGGACAATTTCCATGTGAAGAGCTTGTAGACCACGCACCAATAAAGTTGTGTAATGTTGTTCATACAATTTCCATTACCACCACCATGAGTGTTGCATGATGACCCGCACAGTCCAATTCTGAAGCTCTTTTTGTGTCCTTCCAGAGAGAAAGACCAAGTTGTGTAGATTCTTCTGTGTTTAGGGCTTTTAAGTCGCAGAAGATGGGTGGAAAATTTTGCAGCAGGTACAATTTTGGAGACCTTTTTTGATCTATTTGTAGCATCTTCTTTGTGTCTCCAGCTTCAAATAAAACAAGTGACATTTAGTGCAAAAAAAAGTTCAATTGTACCGCCTTCAGCTCTTTGGCAACCACTCCGTGAACATTACCATGCTTTCATCAATTTAGATACAGAAATTGTTGAGTTGAGAGGCAACGATGTCCTACACATTAGGGTGATTAGTCATAACTGTCCCAAAGACAAGCTTTCTAATTTCCCTTCTAGGTTTATGCAAACATATCAATGGTCAAGCACCGAGCCAGTGATGGTTTCTAGATTTTTCAACCATAAACGTTCCCTTTCTAGGCTTTCGTTTGATCAATGCTGGAAAAAAACATGTCCCTTCACTACAAAGAGGAATTTAGGGTTTTCAAGAGCTAAAATATGGCATGAGAACACCAAATGAAAATCCCTAAACAATCCCTTGCTATTGTCAAATCAACAAGTATGTGCATTGGAAAAAATTCATACCCCTTGACTACAAAGACAACTTGAGGGTTTTCAAAACTTAAGCATGGCATGGGGGAACACCCAATGAAAAACCATAAAAAAAAAACCCTTGACATTATTGTTGATCAATGATTTGGTTGGAAAATTTATGTAGCCCTACCAAACTCTATTGCAAGAAAATTTCATGACAACAAAGAAAAAAAAAAGAAGAAAGGAGTGGGGACCTATCTATCTATTTGGGCTCCGTGCTGCTATGTTCAGCCATGATCAACTTTTTTTTTCTTATGTTCTCATTTTTTTTCAATAATTCATCATTATTTATGTCAATGTCAAATTTAATATGAATTAATATAAATATCATGGACATGAAAAGCATGTGTTAATTTTTCTTTTGGTATCAATGTCGGTGTTTTGATAAAGAAAATGAGTGAGGTAGTTGTTTTAAAAATTGTCTCTGAAAGGACAATCATACCAAGGATGATGCAAAATCAATTGTCTATGGACAAGCATACAAAAGATTATGCAAAATCTCCAACCTACCAATTCTTTGGAATTTCTCATAGCTGTAATTAAAGAAGGTAGGTTGTTCACTGTGGTTGTTTGTCAAGTTGAGATTTCCCAAACACAAGCACCTCTTGTTACACTCTTGGTACCATTGGAAAGCCCTTGCTGAATAAAGGTGCACCAAGGTAGTTTGACAATGTTTAAGCCTACAATGTAAGAGTTATTGAATACTAAATAATTCCACCCAAAAGTTTTCAAAATAATAAATAAATAAATAAATAAAATTAGGGCAAACTCTTCATACTATTAGAAAGCCCCTGGACAAGTGAGATTTCCTGGAGGCAATTTCATAAACTTTAGACCTAAGGTCGGAGAGATATTGAATATTGAATAATTTTTCTCATTTTATTTAAATTTTAAAATATTTTTCACAATTGAGCTCAATCATAAGGGTCCTGTTCACACTTCAACTAGGCACAGGTCACATTAGTACCATTGAAACTTGGGCGCAAGGCCAAAGCTAAGGAAAACATCTTCCAAATTAGGTTGGGTGGTAGCCATAGGCTTAGCTACTTCCCAACTTCCACCCCTTCAGCACACACCTCCCATCACCACTGCCGACCTATTGCAAGCTGGTTTTTGACATGAAAAAATACGACCGACCTACTACACAAGCGGTCGGGATTTTGACTGCTAGTTTGAGCTAACTTGATGTCCTGTAAATTTCCCCTTTTTGTTTTTCTTATTCCCTAATTATCATAGGAAAGGAGCGTTTAACTTACGTAAAAGATAGCGATGGATGAAATTTCCTGTTCCAAAATGTCAAGTAAGCGGTGGAAAATTCCATTAGGAGCAGAATGGCCGCAAGCAGACGACTATTACGACCAGGAACGTTCAACGCGATGTCTAGTGCCGTCCTCTTCCCAGTTCCCGCGCGCTCACGAGTTGGAGTGAGCGCGCGTCCGTCGCACACGAGGTGGGGCCATGCGATGACGATGACCACGGCGGTGAAGGAGGAGCTTTTCTCGCGTAAGTAGATCTCTCTTTCTCGGACCTTTAAATGTCCTCGTCGCGTACTGACTTTCTGTAGAAGACTTCTGATTTTCGAACGAGCTCCTCGGCGTAAACTTCTTTCTGGCTTCGTGTACTCGGTAGAGCATTTTATGACTGGTCTGTTGTGCGTGTATAAGAGAAGAGCGTAGAAAGACACACGGATAGAGAGACAGACAGACAGAGAGAAGATCAGAACAGGAGAGATCGGTTCGCGTAAATCTTCGAGATCTGTGCTGTTTGACAAGGATTGCTAATAATCTGTTCTGTTGTCGGAAAATTATCCCCCTCTGGTAGTTTCAAGAACAAGAAATACAACAGAGTGTGTTGAAGGGAGCAAGAACATGGTGTCCAAGGCATAGTAGGAAAGGATTGCAGAAGAATAATTTACAAGTATTATTTCCGTGCCTGTTGTTCGTAGCCATAAATTCAACTCCTTCCTGTTTCGGCCAGTGAGATGACGGACCATTTCATAGATTACCGCAGAATAGCTGTGAAGGGAATCACCGCATTGGAACAAGTAGGCCGCTTCACTATCCGCGTGTTCGTTCAGGTAAGAGAAGAAGCTCATTCACACGACGCTCATATTTTGGAATCGGAAATAGCTGTGTCTTCAACGTATTCGGTATCCGGACGTATGTTGTTTCTGTGCCGTATACATCTTGACTTTACCTTAAGAGGGAAGAGGGAGAACAAGTATTTTGAAAGAGCCATAACCATGACAGTCGGGGCAAGACAGAACGTATTTGGCACGGAATGGATCTATGTTTTGCACAAGGTCGTTAATATTGTAGTCCGCAATTCAAGTCTCTAATGAAGAAGTTCTCCAAATTTGAAGCAACCTTGAGTTTTAAGTCTAGCATTTCTCATGTGTGTAGCAGAGATGCTGCGGTTCTTTCACATAACTGACTCCTGTATTGATACATTTGCCTACTGCAGGTAGAAGGCTTGCGCAAGCAGAGCATGGCTACACAAGGTGACACAACTTGCTGCTACCTTTCAGTTGAGGATGCTTGTGAAACAGGATGTGGAGCAGCCTGTGAGAGGGCTAGCCAGAATGCAAATTCCAGTAATGCTTATCAGGTCCGTCTCATTCATGTGCTTGCCCTAGATGTGAGCTTATGGTCTGAATCCTGATATGCAAATTGTCAAAATCGGGCACTCGAAGGCATAGACTGGAGCAGAATACTGTTATCATATCCCTTTTTTCCACAATCTCTATGATTGGGTTACTGATTGAGATTAGCTCAGGTTCCATGAAGGGTAAGTTGGTTATCTGTTTAATAAGTCTGGGTTTGGAAATTGTTTTTTTCTTTCAACTCAGATACATACTATATAGTGTAGAAATTATGTATCAATTTGCACGATGGGAGATGTATTGGTTAACTGGAAATAGAGAAAACAAGTTGCTTTGCACTTTAAATGAATTCATAAGAATGATAAATATTCAACATACTAAATTGGAAACACATGGTGGTTAGCATAGTGAAGCCCAAGTGGATCCTTCAGTTATGCCAGAAATGTTTCTACAGTGAACTCCACATGACCCTAGAATGCAGAGATACCAAACTTTGGCCCATTTCTGGGTGCATCACAATGTCTCTACCCTGAAGGGCAGAGTCAATAAAGAGCAGGAGTGATTTCATATGTCTGATGAGAGCAATGTCTGTATGTTACGAAGATGCAGCAAAGGCTTAGGTAGTCTGTACGGTATGGATTGCTAAATCAGGTTTATCATGATACTAGCTTCTGGAAGTCATAGGAGAGTTCTCAATTAGTACAAATTAGAACTTGCAAGTAGCCTTTGGTTCGTGCAGATGTTTCAAAACTTTGTAGCTGGCATGTGAGACACTTTGTCCACAAGTAATAAGCGCTGATTTCATAAGTCCATGAACATCTTTTCTTGTCCATAAGCAGTGTTCGCATGTTTTTCTGCTTGTCTCCAGGATTGCCACCAGGCATGTCTGCAGGCATGTGTGAGACCACAAGTAGGCAAGTTCACCACAACTGTCCTTAAGTGATGAGATAGTTAGATTGGAGGAGAAGAATCACAACAGAGGTGGACATTCTTGATCTGTGCACCTTCTTAATTCGGAGGTTGAATAGATGCATGGAAGGAGCGTTGGGTTGACCAGAACAATAAAAGCAATCTTCTGGGCCAAAGTCCATGCACTCAATTGGGGTGAGCTTCATTGCCAAACCAGCATTCATGTATGCTTGAACAGTTTTTGGAGGAGAGAACCACCATTCAAGAACACTGTTCTTTTGTTGGATATGTTAGCAGGATTCTGCTCAGGAGATAAACGTATGATGAACACTTACTGGAAGAAGCAAACTCTGTATGGTTACCAGCAGATTAAGCAGGAACTAAAGATTTTGAGTGACAAGCTTATCATGTAAATCTAAGCTGATATTTCACATCTTTCCCTAATGTTACACTGACAGGCGTCTTGTGGTGACCTATGATTGGTGCTTATTCAGTTGAAAGAGAGGGCATTGATACATCATAATCAGAGCTACAATGTACCAGCCATCATTTGAGAGTTGAAGTTGATTCTAGAAAGTGGTTAGTATTTGTAGGTCTCTTGTTATCAATGTCATCAACCAATCACTTGATGACATTGATTCTGGTTGCCACCTATTTGGGTATGGTTGGAATGTTTTGTTTTGTGACTCTCAAGTTCTTTGGTAGATCAAGTTGAAATGTTGAAACAGCAAACATACACTGAAGAAATCAGCCTACCATACTGATGTGAGAATACATGCTGTGGTTGCAATAGTGTTTGCTTGTTGCGGTTGACTGGACAGGATCCTCTGCGCAAACTGCTTGCATAATGCTCAGAGTTTTTCCTTTTCCAAATGCACAAAGTTGCATATTGCTAACACTTTGACAGAGAATTCTGCTGGAAAACAGAGACTTGCATATTCTTTATCCACTGGCATGAAGTTAAAATATATTACTTGTTGTCCAAGCTACTGCAAAGAGACGTGTTGTTTTGTTTTCTCCTCCACCAAGGAAAAAACTTACCTGTTTTTGGAATGCCAACCCCAATAGCACAAAGGAAAAAATACACATGACAACATGCCCTCTAATTATACTGAAAAATTTGGAGCAGGTCTTTTCATGATACAACATTATGGAACTGTCAAGAGACCTATGGACCCACTAATTGATAAGAGTGGATGACACCAGGTCCTAATGTTGCATGAGAATCACAAGGTGATGATGCTTTTTCTAATGTATCAATTTGAGAGCATGTAGAATTGGATTAGGTCCCACTGAAGGTTGCAACTTTACTAGTCAATTTATTTTTTGTGAAGATCAGGCTTGTGTTTTCAAATGAATTAGATGTAGATAGACACAAAACCTTTGCAAAGTAGGGCCCCCAAGTGTGTTTTCAAGACATTGTACAATCCAAAAGCACTAGCAGATTCTTTCTTTCTACTTAGTCAATAACTTATTAGAAACTAGAAACATGTCACCCACAAAGACAGAAATCAAGTGAATGCATTCCTTGCAACTGGTTGCTGGACATAGAATGTTGTTCTTTTCCTCCAAAGACTAAACCCTAGAACCTACATAGATGATATACTAGGCGGTTCTCAAGTTGGGTATTTGATAATCAACCATTAGAGCATCTCCACTGCAATACTTCAAGTGCTCCTTTATTGGCAACTTGGTGTTACCAAGTTGCTAAGGATGAAATTACCAAGGTTACGTTCCATTGCAACACTTGCATCATAAGGAAAAAACCGACCCCTCTACTTGAAGCTCCACAATTCGATAACCATGCACAAAGTATTATCGTCACCAAAAGGCTCAATACAATAATGCAAAAGAGAGATTTTTTGTTTTTTTGTTTTTGTCTTGTGCTTGTGTTTATGTTTGTACTTATGGTTATAGCTTTGATAAGATTCTTATTATGCAAGATGATAGACTTTTGAGTTACACCAGGCCTCTACGAAACTATTGCAATGGTGCTTGTGGCCCAACTCCAACCCATGCAAAAGCTTTGTTGTATGTTCCTTTCTTTCAAGCAAATGGTTGCAAGGATTTTAACATGGGACTATGATTTTGCATCCTTCGAATACTTTCATTCCAGGATCCCTCTTGTGATGGCAATTTTTGAACTAGATTCTATCTTCTAAAGTGCACAAATTTCCTCTCTAATGATCTTTAGCCTATGTAGGATTGGATTGCTCATTCCTTTCTTTTTGTGAAAGTAAATGTCGAGAGTCTTTTTTCTCCTTCACAAATCTATGGGTTGGAATCAGCTACAACATGAAAACTCCCTAACAACTTTGGTATTGCAAGCAATTTACAAATTTGTAGTGGAGATAGATGCTCTTATGTATATAACAAGTAGGTAATGCCAAAAAAATAAAAATAAAAAATCCAGTTAATTCATAATTAGGGGTATTAGTTGACAAGGAAATTGATAATATGTGGGTCTACAAAATTGAATATTTTTTTGTTGAAATCATGTGTTGTGCCAAAAATTTAAGAAATAAGAAATATAACCAACCAACAACAACAAAAAACCCCAAGAAAAATTTGGTCAAGCCTAAACATTGCAAATATCCCCTCCAACCATTTAAGTAGGTTATGTAGGTCTTTGAGTCCAAATCAAAATTTTCCAAGTTCAATAGTGGGTGTTTACAAGTTAGAATGTCCATAAAATCACATAACATGGCAGTTATTTTTGCACCATTATGAATTATAATGTGTCCCTAGTCAAAAAATAATAATTTTATAAAAAGGGACTAAATATATGACTATTACATAATTTACTTGGGTAATTTTTTAATTATTTAAAAATTAATGTTTTACATCAAATGGAAAACTTTTTAATGTGCATGGCTATTATTATAATAGCAAATAATTTTTTTTGTAAATGAATTCACTATGATCATAGTTTGTAATGATGAGTCCGTTTATTGATGTGCCACCTTCACAAACGTGAAAAACAATTCAAAATAAGGGTTTCCTAACGATTGATTTTCGGGCTTCAATTTGAAAGGCCAGTGACAAGGCCCTTCAAATGGGGGTGACAAATCAGAGTCCCCAGTCAAAAGCACATTCAGCTCCTCTGAATGTGTTCAGCCAGGTAGTTGGGAGTTCAAATCCCAACTGGACCCCTTCTCCTCATGCTCTGTGAGGACAGTAAGCTACCCTGGTGGTTAGGGTTGAGGCTGTTGCCAGAGTTATCAATACCAAATAATAATTTGATAATAAAATAGAAATACAAAGAGCAGTAATTCAAAATCCTTCAATCCAAAGGGCACTTTCAAAATGTTCCTTGAAACAATAACAATAAATAAATAAAAATTTAATTTATGTTCTGTACACTCACTTTCAATAGGGTCACCTATATCCCTCCACCTAACTATATTTCTTTTGAAGAAAGGGCAAGTCTCAGGCAAACCGTCACAATGAAGGGCATGGTTGAGGGTTGCCCTTCACCTAGCCGGGCAACCCTGCTTAGGTTGAGAGAGGTAAAGGGCCCCACTATGGGTAATAGAAACCAGAAACCCGCACTCCCTTGGGCCAGAGTTAAGGCTTCAACCCAACAAAAATTATGACGGGTGATTCTTTTCAGTTATGTATGGGTGTTGTAATCAGAACCCTCAATGACACACAGTCATTGTAACTCCCATGGCCACCACCACCAGGGTCCCACTTACAACACCGAACACCCCTCTGAAAAGACTTACATTATATATTTGTATACTTTGCTTTATGAACAAACATGCTTTACTTGTTTTGCAAACTAATGAAAAACTGGTTCAATCTGTGATCTTCATCCAGTTCACCAATGAATAAGGTCAATCATGAAATTTCATCTAGTTCATCACCGAATTGACTGTACTTTGTCAAGCCAAAAAAAGCTACTTCTTATAAGAAGTATTGTCAGGCCTTCCTTTAGATCTTCTTGGAGTCACAAAAAGGCACAAAAACATAGGATCTGGTGAAATTGTTGTATAAGTTGATTATATATCTTCACCAGTATTTCTACATTTGTTTAGGTTTAGAAGAAGGGTTTGAGGTGCCTGTCCCCAGGCCAGTTTGTCGAGTGCCAGGAAGTGAAATTTTCTGGAGTGATTTAAGGGTGAGAGACCTTTCTTCCACTTGAAAATTTTGTCAGATTTTGATGACAGCCTGAGCTGGGGCCTTACAAAATATGAAAGGTCCTGTACATCTTAGCAAGTACCTTACACTGTATAACCTGTCCTTGATATATACTAAGCAGAATCTGAGATTTTTAAGCTTGAGAGAGGGAATTGTTTTTGATGCAAGGGTAGATGAATATATATTGTTTTCTGACTAGTCTGTGTTTTGGGTTCTGCCTGACTTTGGTCTCCCATGCCATTGCTACTAAGAGACCTTTGCGCCCAGCACATGGGTTTTGTCAGACAATGTGAAGCCATAGCTTCAGCTTGTTGCTCAATTTTCAGGTTTTTGGCTGTAGCCATTGCTATGTTTTTGACACAATGCATGGAACAGTCGTGTGATGGGCTCGGTTTATCTTTTGACAGGTTCCAAATACACAGAACTTTAGAGTCATGAGCTTGAAATTTAAGTGTGATGGGCTTGAAAAATGTGCTACGGCTCCTACATCTATAATGAAAGACCAAATCAAAAGAATATGACAAAATGGCCATGTCTTCTTAACACCCATTTAGTAGCTTCCATTCTTTGTTCTTTGCTCAACTAAACTAAACATTCAAATGTCATTGAGAAAGCCTTATTGTCTTTCAAATGTGGGGTCTAATTATTCCAACTCGTGGCAAATAAATTACTAATCTTTTGAATTGAAGGGCGATATCCAATCCTTCCATCTGAATTTCTTTTCATAAAGCCTTTATAAAAGAAACTAAATGTATATATGACCATAAACATATTTTACCTTGATGAAAATTTCTGTTTCATTTTTTGAAGCCTTGAATTTGTAACTTAAAACTAATAATACACATATCATTGTTTTATCTAGGTTATTACACAATGTGGAGCATCCACACCTAGTGCTAGGATGTAATTTTTGACAATTAATGATACATTCATGGCAATACTCAATATGTGAAACTTGGAACCACTATTTTCAATGTACTTGTGTTACTTACATATGTGATGAATGCCATGTTTATGTATGTGATTTATGATAGATGTACTTTTGTATATGAGATTGTTCTTTGTGGTATCTTCGGTAAAGGGTATCTTGTGGAATCTTTGGTATCAGTCATTTCCTTCCCTTCAACCACCTGGAAAATTAGTATGTGAGATTTTTCCTCATGATTTTTTTAGAAAGGGCAAGTCTGGGTCAAATCCTAAACTTTGAACCCTAAACTCATAAAGAGCAATCCTGCACTTCACATTCAAAGTTTGTTAGGCAAAGCTTGCCCACCATGTTTTTTCCAAAGTCCAAAACAGTAGATGGGGTCATTATTAGGAGATTCTGTTACAAGACCCTGAACACCACTTTGGATTCTAATCCCAACATCAAATTTCTCATATTGCAAATCAACTTGTAGCTAAATCATTCTATTTGTGGAGCTTCTGGATATCGGTTTGTTGACCTATATCCCTGTGAAGTTGCTAACTATTTCCAAAGTTTCTCAAGTTAGCATACCAAAAACTGCACAGCTTCATTCTTATTTGAAGAACCATACTTTGCCGTTTTTTTTAAAAAAAAGAGTTCCTAACTTGGCAGTTATGATTGCCATAGTAGGATGCATACATTAATCTCATATCAGAAATCCCATTTTCTTTTTCTTTTGGCTATTCAAGATTAGGTTCCAACCTTAGGCATCACCTACCTGGCCTGAATGTGCTCAATCTAGTGGGGCAATCTCATCATCTCTTTGTAGATGTCCCGATGGACTAGCAAGACAATCTACAGAAAATATCACACTTGAAATCTCTATCACCAACTTCATTTGCCTTGCTTGTTAGATGAGTAATTGAGTAACTCATGACTTTCAAATTTCAAGAAATTTATAAAACAGATGAGGAAGCTTGTCAAATAAATAGTAGGGCAAAAGGTATAACTGCCATAGTATAGAAATTTGTTACAACTATTCTCAAATTCACTTCAACATAGCAACAAAGTAACAAAGTTGCTTATGTATGCTTGAAGATCATGTGAATACTTATAACTGGCCTCCGAGATTCCTAAAGGGGTTCAAACTACGTGAAAACCAATTGGGTGAAGTCTTAACATGGCAACAAAGGCTTATATCATTGGTAAAGCACTTCCCAATTCTGAATTGTCCCTGAAATTGGGTTATAGTAGATACAGCATAACTAACATGGTAGAAGATAAAGAAAGACATTTTTTGGTACTCCGTAGTTGATCAATAGATTTGAAGCTTCAACAGCTTGGAGACAACAGTCCATGTTGGAACTTTTATTTTGTTACCTTCCCTCCTCAACCACTTTCTATTGATTTAATCAATAGTGCAACATGTACCATTTGCTTTGTTCCTGAATCATCTTCTGAGACCTGAGGACTCCAAGCAACAGGAGCTTCAAAGTTCCAGGCATGCTCAATGTTATTGGCACGCAAAAAATGTACAAGTTTTGGCCGGCCTCTCATCATCAGGTAACCCAACATTGTAGAGATACTGCCATGTGGCACTGATTTGGCTGTAAGCATTGTCATGTCAATCTTCATACCCAGTAGGAATGGGTTGCTTCTTACTTTCCCAATTCTTCCAAAGCAATGAGGAAATACACCTCAAATTCAGTCCCTAAGTCTCACTTTTGTCCTTCAAACTATCTGCATAGACATCAAATCTAAGGTCTTATTTTTGCAGCTAGTGTACTCATATTGCACTATGGAGTAAGATAAAAAACTTATTCTTTAGCTTCAAGCTGAGCAATTTCAAGGAAAATTTTATGCAGGGACTGTGGCTTTGAGAAGAAAGGGGAATGATCACTGCCCTTCAAGCTAAAAACCTGCTGTGGAGGGTTCTGGGTAATGATGTTCTGCTGTGCAGCAGGAGATAAGGCTTGGTCATCAGTTGTCTCAATGAAGAACCGCCTCACACGCCCATAGTTTTCAGGTGTCAAGGTGATTTTCTCCATAGCTGGTGCAAAAGGGATAGGCCTCATTGAAACTGTTGCTAGTGCTATATCCTGTGGTCATCAATTTCACCATCATATGTCTCAGATATCCACCAAGTCCACATGCACTAACCAAAAAAGGCTCTTTCATACTTTTGCCACTTTAGCCAACACAATCTGGACCTATGCACTGACCTTTGACTCTGCTGTCACAATTAGAGGTAACTAGATCAAACCCAGAACTTCAGCAAATTGGCAGGAAGAACAGTCATTGAAAGCACTTGGAATACCTTAGCTGGGCTGGCATTGAAGAACAGATCTCTAACCAAGCTCTTGTCAAGTTCAACAGCTGTTGGTGGACTTGCATTTCCATTTCCATATATAAACTTCTGTGCCTTTGGCATCAGATCTTCTTCACTTTTCTCCTGCTAAAGCAAAAGCTCACAATCCCAAATCAGGTCAAACCCCTCACTTACTTAAGAACCTCTTGCTCAAACTCTCTTTCAGAAGCTAAGTACATAATTTTTTAAGATCATGTGAGTTGCAGTTCTGCTAGTTGTCCTTTGAAAACAAAAGAATGAACTTACTTGCTTGGCAAAGACATCAAACGCTCGCTGACCAGTGCAAACCATTGATGCTGCAACAAAGATGGCCTTAGCAATCCGGTTTGGAAAGCACTCCATGACATAAGATATGCAGCCTCCTCCTATATTGTGGCCCACCAAAATCACCTGCAGTCCCCCATCACCAGGTTTGTTTGAACTGGAGTCCTTGACCTGACCAACCAAGTCCTAAAAAAATGGCTGATCACAGATTTTCATTGTGTGATCCCTAAGAAAACCCAATCTCACATCAAAAAATTTCTTGCTACTGAACTGCAGCTAAATCTGGGCAATTAAAGCATCAAGTCAATAGCCCAAACAGTCAGGACACATTGCCACCTTCCAAATAGTTGTGGGCCAATTCACAATTAGGGCCATGCTAGATGTTACCTACTATATCCAACCCAGATATAGTAGACATCAACTGGTCACTGAAAAACTTATGGGTACCTGGGTGTCAAGCATTAGGAGTGTTGCCCAATGGCATTGCTCCTGGTAATGCACTTAGAAGGTGACCACTTCCAAAAGAAGGCAAAAACCCTAAAGGGTCAAGGATCCAGTAAGCTCCACTTTGTTGACAATCTAGATGTATCCTTTTTCCATTTTGAGGGGGGAGGGAGGTGGCACTTCATATAATCTCAAAACCCTACATAACATTAATGTCATTGAAGCTCTCATTGCTAGTGCTTTAGCGATCATTGGCAATGATGCTAGTAGAGAATGAAAGGATTGACCATCTTTTCTCTTTCTGATGACAAGTCCAATTGCTCTTGTCAATGAAAACTCTGAATTTGAGGACTGGAGAAAACCCTGATTTATTCCAGGGTGACCTAATGACAACAACCAGCAAATCCAATCTCCCTCACAACTCAAAATGATGCAACTTACAGTTCTGAATCCAACTAGTACTGTAAATCACCTTCATAAAGAAAAGAGGCTAGGATGATAGGTTGATTCCAAAGGAGGAGTAGCTGTGTAGTTTGGGAGATTGATACCCTTGGATTTTTGAGGAGAAAAGCTTCCCAACTGCAATACAGGAAACACATTGATACATTCATTCATGCAACAGATATGCACTGGGGAAGAAAAATTCCTAAAAAACAAAGCAGTACCTTCTCGGTGCCAGCCAAGTTTTCCAGAAGCTCCACAAGAGGTTTCACATACTGGGCTAAGCTTGTGATTTGATTAGGATCTGTGGGTTCAATTCCAGAGCCCGCAAGATCAACAGCTGTAGCTACAAATCCTGACTCCTCAAGCAATGCAATTGATTTGTACCAACACCATGCTCCAAGTCCCCCTCCATGCACCAGAACAAAGTGCTTTGATTCCAAAGTTGCCGCCAAAAAACCTTCCTGCAAAACACAACACACACAAATACATATATACTTTCAGCTCCACTTGACTCGCAAAGAGCATAATCATCCTCCCAACAGCTCACCTAAATGGTCACACCACACCTGACCTTTTTTTACTTTGCACTTTCATCAAATCCAAACTGTACTCATATTGTCCGTACACCTTAGCTATAATCAAGTATCAACCATGGTTGTTGAGATGCAACACTTGCAACTCTAGCACCAGACAGACACAATCCAATATGTGCCATTTTTACTGCAAAAAGTAGTCCAAGCAGCTAGCTTAAGCCTGCAGCACCCAAACCACAACAGGTGCATGCACCATGCAAAGGACTTGTGGAGATGGAGAAAGTCAAACTGCAAATGGGTAATATTGGTTTTGTCAAGCTCTCCAAAACAAAAACCCTTGCTTACTATGGTTGGTATCGACTGTCAGCTTTTGTGAATGAAATGCTTTTGGAAGTAAGAATCAGGAATGGAATTGGCAACATGCATGTGCAAAAGAGATTCTTCAATTGATGCTCTGCAATTTTGGTTCTTTTGAGCTGCTCATGTGCTCCAAGAAGGCCTCGATCCTCCTTGCCACACATGAGGAGGAGCTTGGTGTGATATAAGAGGAAGAAAGAAACCATTGACATTCTGCCCATGTGCTTGCTTCTAAGGCCAATGCACAGGAGGAAGAAGAGCTTGGTGCAGATGGTGAGAGAAGAAAGAAACAATCATTCTGCTCATGTGCTTGCTTCAAGGCCCATGCACATGAGGAGGAGGAGTTTGTTGGTGCAGATGGGTGGGAGAAGAAAGAAATCGTCATTCTGCTCATGTCCTTCCAAGGCCCCGCACATGAGGAGGAGGAGCTTGATGGTGCAGACGGGTGGGAGAAGAAAGAAATCATTCTGCTCATGTGCTTCCAAGGCCATGTACATGAGGAGGAGCTTGTTGGTGCAGATGGGTGGGAGAAGAGGCGTACCATTTCTCTGGAGAGTCAGAAGAAGAAGAAGAAGAGGGGAGGAGGAAGAAGAAGTATATACCCGAGTGCCATTGAGAAGCTGCTGAGGGTCGATGAGAAGATCGTTGGAATGTCGAGGGCGAGTGCTTGCGCTGCGTGTGTACTCTAGTTTGCCGCTACTGGGTTTGCCTGAGTAACTGCGGCGTGGAGGTGCTGTGGCTGGGTCACGGTGCGACAAGCTGCGTTCAAATCTGAGCTGTGCCTTGTGCTGCTGGTGCAAGGCCATGGCTAACGCTTGTTGCTCGATTAACTCGTCCTCCAGTGGTCCTCTCCTCCGCATCCCGCTCATATTCAACTTCGAGTTCTTCTTCTTCTGCTTGGATCCCATACAGGCCATGTAATTCCCCATCTCTCACCTCCGACCCCCCTTCTCTCCCGTCCCCACCTTCTCTTGTTTTCTCGACCTTCCTTCCTTCCTTCTCGTTGCTGTCCTAATGTGCAGTGACGTTGTTCCAAGCTACTAAACAGAAAGAGGACCGGAATACCGAGAATCCAATGCACGACGACAGCAAGAGAAACGTGCACCTTTCCGAAAACCCAACATCTCCAGCCCTCATTTCTCCTCCTCTTCTTCTCCCTCCTCCTTCTTCTTCTTCTTCTTCTTTTCCCCGCAGCTTATTCTGCAAGGGTTGTTGATTCTCTTCCCAAAACTCTCATTCCTTCCTCTCACCAAGTAGCTCTACAAAAAAAAAACTTCAGAAACAAAACCCCATTGAAAAACAAAACCCAAATAAGAAACAACCAACCGCAGCTTCCAACAACTTATGTGAAGAAAAAAAACTGCTGAAAAACACAAAGCATGGCAGCAGAAGCGCGAAACCAAACCTCGGATTCTCTTATAATCTTTTCACTTAACAAGTAATCAGTACGCGAGCGGTAGAAGAAGAGAGAAAGGGGAAAAAAACTAGCTAGCTAGAGCGCGACTAGCATCAAGAGCTGAGCTGTTGATCGCGGCTCGCTCTCTTCCAGGCCGGCGAAGAATCGATGCGTGACTTGTTTTGCTTTGCTTTGGGATCCGAAGCTTGTTGTTGTTATTGGGTGGCAGCAAATTGCGATTGTAGTGAGAGAGAGAGAGAGAGAGAGAGAGAAGCATCATCTGTCAACTGGGTTGTCTGTTAGACTGACAACAAGGAGAAGACAGACATGACAACTGCAGCTGTTGCTGCTTCTGCGGTACTTACGTCCTTTCTCCTCCTGCCAGCTCTGTGTCTCTCTCTCCTTCTCTCTTGAGCCCTCGGCTCTCGTGCCCACGGAGCCGAGGCAGCCCACCAAATCAATACCTATTGCGTGAATTTTCCTCAGAATACTACCTAATTCCATCTATTCTTCGCATGTTTTTCTCCAGATTTTCTCCTTACGATTTGCATTCTTCCCACCATTTTCTCCAGATTTTCTTCACATTTGAAATCCCGGAAAAAACACACTAAAATAATGGAAAGAATGATGAGGTCATGGTTGACTGATGAGGTCATGGTTGGCTGCTGTTGACTGAATGGTGATGAGCGAGTTGAGTCCCTGACTCCCTCCCTTCTGGTTGCTGCTTCTGCTGCTCCCCATTCTGGCAAGAAAAAAGCGTTGCAGAAGGAGGTTGCAACTTGCAACATAGATCTCAAACAAACTGCTTCCTTCTCCTCTAGATCTTTTTGGCAGCAATGCCAACAACCTACTTACTACATACAGAATCTGAGAGAGAAAATTTCTCATTAACTGTTTTGCAATGCACTTATGTACAACACAGGACTAGAGAGACAAATTGCAGCAAGCAAGAACTCCTTCCTTGCAGTGTCACAACAAATTCAAGCAAGATGAGAGAGAAACACTCGTGCACACCAAAGCAAACAAAATCAAGCAACAAGATGCAGCAAGAAACTGGTGACCACCAAAGCTTTATGATTCTTCTAGCCTGCCCCGCAGCAGCAATGGATGGTGCAGACAAAGATCTGAAGCAACCTATGAAAACATTTGCAACTTCCACAAGCTTGAGGCAACAAACTATGAGCATTCTGGGCATGAAACAAACAAGCAAGCATCCCACATCACTCCTGCACCAGAGCTTCCACTGTCCAAGAAGATCTATGGAAGTACAAAGACAAAGCATGTGACCCACAAGGTTGAGGCAAACAAACCATGAGCATTCTGAGCATGAAACAAACAAGCAAACCATCCCTCATCAGTTCACCAGAGCTTCACTATTGTAGAAGATCTATGGAAGTACCAAGACAAAGCAATAATTCCAGGCAACCCATCCATCTGAAAGGATACGGACTCTATTCTCAGATTGACAATAGCTTCCAGTGCTCCTTCAAGAAAAGGATTGCAGTATTGGAAAGGAGAGAGAGAGAGAGATGGAAAAATATTTAGCAAGTTTGAAGCAAATTCTATGGCACCTCTCAAATTGCATTGAGGCACCTACCATACAGATCTCTATCCTACATAGAGATTGGTAGCAGATCCTTCTTCATTCTTTGTGCGATAGACCAACAATACACCCAAGAATTGCAATACAACATATCAAAACTCTGTGAGATTGTGGAGAATTTCCACAGCTCCAATACTTCAAAATTTTCAAATAAATAATCAAACTGCTCACTCTGAATTGCAACACTCTCAACATGCATTGGGACTGCCTGAGAAAATACAACAACGTTACATGTTCTTGCTTGAAAAGTTTCTGACAGTCAAGCAAGAAGCAAGTTCCGAAATGCAGGATAGTAATTCAAACAGTTGGGGTTTAAGATGGAGAAATTGGTGAAGGACCCAGTAGGAAAAGAATCAACACAAGTGGTCACAGCACTAGGCCTTTTGATAGGTTCCCATGGCTTTTGAACTCCTCATTGCAAATGTTGCTGATGCTGAGCTGCTAATCTTTGTGCTGTTGTGCCTTGCAGTTAGATTGTAATACCATGACCTAGCAGAATGCACCTGAGCAGGAGAAAGTAAATGCTGCAATGATCACTCACCACCCTCCTCTCCCAACCAACACAAAACCTTACTCAATTAGCCCTTTCAAATGCTTCCAACAAAATCCTACCTTAAAACTCAACCAACCACCCAATCCCTCCAGGATCCATCAAATTATTGCCGATGTGCAACAACAATACAACACCATAAGAGGATGGCACACACACAGAAATTGCTTAAGTTCCACTCCTTAAAGACCATCTTCATACAACTTTCCAAAGTTTACTCATCACATACATAAATTGGCATAACCACAAGCTTATGGTTGTTAAGATATTCGTTGGTAGGGTAGCCCTCAACCAACCATACAAAAATGGTCTCTTTTTTGTTTACAATATGAACTAATCTCCATTTACACATACCTGCAAAACACTGCAAAACTTTCCACTACAGACTCTGCCATTGTTCCTCCTCCCAGATCTCCAAGATACAGTGTAGAAAATCCTGTAATTCAACAGCAATTTTGATGAGTCTCAAAGAAGCTGTGATAAGTTTATGAAGAACTGAATCCAGGTAGGTTGCCACAAGGCCATCCACATCCTCATGCAAAAAGGGTATTATTTCCTTCACCGAAACAATGAAGAGTCATTCCTCTCATAGGTTTATAACTACATTTACTGAATTCTTTCATGCAGCAATAGGGGCACCACAAAAACAATAGTGCTAGAAATACAGGTACCTAGTTCTCAAGGGGAAGAGCACAGTTTTGAAGCTAGCTCCAGCTCATCCAATTGCCTGCCATGGTAAACCTGCAGCAGTTACACAAATGAACTGCCTCAAGACCCCAGAGTGCCACATTTTCAAAGCCAACTTTCCTGGCAAGAACCTCTTCAAACTGAATCCCTGAGACTTTGAACACTACAGAATGTTCCTTGTTTTTTCCTGCAACCTTCGTTCTCGATGTCACAAAATGTCAGGAAATCTTTAAGTTTTGTTACAAACTGATACTGCTCTTCCTTGATTCTGCAATCATCTGACTGAAATGATAGTTGCAGAGTTGTGTCAAGCAAGTTGTTTTGACAAGTAATGACCAGATTTATCAGGAAGATTTATCCAGCCAGCACACTCCCGTAAACATTCTTGAAACTCAAAGACATTCACATTCATTTTTTACTTCATCACCAAGACTGTGCATGCCTCATTTACAAGAAGCAAAATGAGAGCAACATAATACAGGAGAGCTGGAAGCTTGCAGATCCACAAGACCTTCTACAAATCAGAATCCTGTTCAGCAAAAAAATTAAGCTTTCACTTCAGAAATCAAAACATGCACAAAGATCTCCCTTTAACTACCCCATGCATGAGCTTGTTTTCTCAGATGCTGGTTTGGCTAGCATTTGAGAAGGAGACACAACACTGTTCAAAGAGGGCAGAGAGACTGCCTTGAAGCTTTCGTGATTGATCTGGGAAGAAGTCAAAGGGAGCCTGGACACCCATCAATACACTAACCTCCACACTTGTGTCTATGTTCCCACAAAAATTGCTAGGAAAACATTTGTCACACAAAAGTGACAATCCCTGAGACTGCATCAAAGATGCTGCACAAATTGTGAACAGGCATGGTTGAAGAAGACCCATCAAGAGCTGCGAACTGGAATCTGAAGAGTTTGTTCTCAAGGGACAAACTCCTCTCACAATGAAGATTTTTCCCTCTGTATAGCAGGAAGACAGTCATTCGGGCACCAGCAGCCAGCAGCCACTTTATACTGGCCACCTCAAAGCACAAAAACCAGCCATTGTCACTGCCATCCTGCATTCCTTCTGTGCTTCCAGACAATTGTCAAAGAGGGTATATGGTATACTGCAACTGGTTTTTCAAAAGAAGACTTTAACACTAGCCAGTAACTGAGAGCCTTTTCTGATCGCCACAGCTACTGCCTCCTCACAGAGATGGGCTCACGTGCTTGCAGCAGCAGAAGTCTTGGTTGGTCATCCATCCTTGTACTGTTGCCTCAGATGCTTTACTTTAGTGTGAATGGTAACATCATCTGTGATGTAACTCAACGAGTCTGACAAAAACTAGGAGCGAGATACCAATCGAAGGGGAGTCCATCTGGACTGATTGTGTAGGTAGCTACATGATTGAGCCCACCACCTACACGCCTTATTTGCAAAAACTTGCTCCATGAGTATTGGATCGCCATCCTGCACAAGTGAATACAGCAGGAGAAACAGGGTCAAAGATGGAATAAAGTCAGCCACAATTGTCTCATGGAGTATGCAGTATTACTGACAATGTCAGTTTATTTGTGATATCATGCACAGCTAAACACCAAAGTTTCCAGTACTGGTTCAGCCAATCTCCTTGCTGAGGTTCATTGAGCTTTTGAACATTTTGATCAAAGTCACAATAGTGTAGAACAATGCATACTGGATCACAATGAAGTCATGACAAGCTAAGAAACATGACATGAGTCCTGAGCATGGAGAATTAATCTGTGTAATGCCTGCCCTATCGGAGTTCCAGAAATTTCACCACCTCTCATCAAGGGTCTAAAGCGTATAGTTTTGCATGGGCGCACCAGACTAAAATGGAAATGCCACAGATGGCTATGAAAAGTCCTGCAGTCAGCACTGATCTTGCACGGTACTTCACCCATCTGCATCCAGAAAAACTTGCATCAATTTATGTATCTGTCTTAGCTTAGGTGGTCGAAAGGTATCTAGAAGACAGAAGAATATCATCATGACTACTAGGTGCTATGAGCCCAAAAACAAATGCAGAAAGAAACTTTTAGACCAGGATTGACACTATTTCACTGGTATTGCTGGCACTTTGCACTCTAGGAATTCCCATGCAGGTAAATTTATCTATTTGAATGCAAGATATGAGACTGAAAACAGATGAAGACAGCTAGTAGGCTGCAACTGCAGAAACTCTGTCACCCCCTTCACACAGGAGAAGAAGGACTGCATGCCCAGTGGGGAAACAGAGGGAGACACACAGCAAATGAAGCTCGGGAAGAAGGACATACCCAATCACCACAAGACTACTGACAAATGCACACACACCTACACCACAGATCCATGCAAGTGTTTTGTTAGCCCACAGGACTGAGTAATCCACTGAAAGACAGTTCTATTGCACAGAGTTATAATTGTTATTGTCCAGAAGCAGATAGCTTTGCAGTAATCGGACTACAAATAGAGATCATCACATGTATGTCTCAAGATGGAAAAAGGCTGCAAAAGAGGGAGCTGCTTTATGTGCAGTTCTGTGTATCTTTGTATCTTGTGCGCAGTTATATTCATATGACATGCACACCAGATTAAGTCAGAGTAAGAGTACATATTGAGATATGTTTGGCTGTGTAGCAAGTGCAAAAGATGAGCATAGCCTACATAGTCACTGAGTGGTGTGATCAATGAGTAATGATACTGTGTATTGATCTGATACTTCCTGGTTTGTAATTACTGTGCTTACCAAAAGAGAAGCACAGGAAGGCTCGCTGCCAGCTTGATTCACATCTGCCAAAGTAACAGTCTCACATCACCAATCTTCACAGAACATTTGCACACAATCAACATAACAGAGGAACTTGAACAATAAAATACACATGCTCTTGTTTGTTGAGATCAGCTGTACCATCGGAGCTGTAGTTACATAATGGAGAACTAACAAGCCTTTAAGCTTCCATGGACCTCCTAATCTCTGCTACAAGGTAAAAGTATTACCTGAATTCCCAGAAAGCTTCCAAGGTGCGCTTGGGGCAAGGGGGCCGATCCCCTTCTTGAAAGTTGTGACAGAATTTATGACACTCAAATATAAATTCTTCTTCTGCATCCTCATTAACATATAACTTTCCTATCTTGAGGATGCTCCCCAGTATGAGTGTGCATGTCACCAATGATATTGTCATTAGACCTTCCTGTGTGAAACAACAAGGCAGACAATAGTATTATGTTTGAGAGTCCTGTTTAATGCATTACCCAAACCATCAAGATGTGAGCAGTTAAAAACAGCTAAAAAATCTTGTTCCTAATAATGATCTGTCTAGGCGATAGAAAGAGACAAACTATCTTACCACTAAGGCAGTGAGAACTCCATACAAACCAACCAAAACCTGACACATGAGAAAAATGGTTGAACACACATATATTAGACCAGGCTCCCTGGATGATGCATCACAGTACCTTTATGATATGAAATCACACAAACCAAAGACACAAAATAGCAATCTGGCAAGACAAGAGAAACAATCCTGTGTGGGCATTTACTGGCTCTCTGTACAATCCTTGGTTCAAGACAGGTAAATGTCAAGGTCAACTTGAATGGGATGTCACTCGATGAACCAGCATCTGGCCATAGACATCAGAAGTGTAGTTCTGATTGCAGAAACAAAGAATTTTGGCGGGGTGGAGCAACAGTCTGATACCACTGTGGAAGGCTCACTCCAGAACGAGGAGTCGGCGGAGTCATCGATAGTGAACTGTGTCAAGGTGACAACTGCAAAGCCTGCAAACAGAGCTGCTAGATTGGAAATAGCCTTCAACTGTTCCGTCTTCTCCTCGACATCTCTCCGATTTTTCTCAACAAACCTGAATTTATAGCACAGATAACTCGGCCTGTCACTATGTGTCAGAGGAAGAGGAGCCGCAGTGACAGCAAAAAAGGCTTCCCAGTACAAGATGAAAAAAAAAAATCACTTACCTGAGCCACAAAACTCGCGCGTTTTCCAGGTTGCGTTGCTCCATATCCTCAATTCTCCACCTGAAATCGAAGAGAACAACCACAAGATGAACGATACTGAAAGAATTTCATCATTGGAAACCACACCAAAAAACCAAAGAAAACCACGACCACTAAACCAATTGTAGGTACTACTACTAAAGTTGCGGCGACTTCTCTTACTGTAGCTTCTTCTCCTGCATCATTGTATCCTCGTGCCGATGAGCACGTTCCGATGCCATGAAATCCACATCTTCAGCACGACAGTCGACCTCATACTCGTGCCAGATAGATTCTCGATCTCGCCGCGCCTGGCTCATGCTGGAATCCCATGCTGTCAGCAACACCTGTGCCCGTGCTACAGAATCCATCCCTCTCCTGCTCCTCCCCCTCCTCCTCCTTCTGCTTCTTCTTCTTGTTCCTCGTTCCTTCTTCTTCTTCTTCACCCCTCCCTGCTCTCTCGACACACTGGCAGCTTTCCCAAGTTGCGACGAGAAGCTTTCCTGAAAACAGCTACCACTCTCTCGATAATCGAAGTGTAGGGTAAATCCCCAGAGTGGAGGCATTCCCAAAACAAGGGGTGTGTCACACTGTGGCCTTGCCGTTTGCATTAAAAAGTATCTTAAAGCAAAAGAAGAATTATGAAAACTCAAATATTTCACCATGTGAAAATATAATCTTCAATGCCCATGTTTTTAATATGAAAACGTAAAGACAAAACACCTTGTTTATATAATTTTCAAAATGAAAATGAAAGCCAAAACATAGAGGATAAATTTTTTAATTGCAAGTTGTTTGTAACTAAATATTTGTAGTTACAAATTATTTGTAATTAAAAAGTTTATGTCATATGTTTTGGTTTTCATTCTCACTTTAAATATATATAAATAAATAAAAATTAACTAGCGAACTAATTAAATAAATTAATAAACTTGCTAATTAACTAATTAACAACTAAACTAAAAACTAAGTAATTCATTCTATAAACTATACTAACTAATTATTTATTTATAATAATAATCATCAATATATTATGATCATTGAATTAATTATATTATTAGTTATTAATAAATATTAATTCATTTATGAGCTAGATAAACAGTAATAATATTTAATTATAATTATATAGTAACTATAATGTTTTATAAACAGTAACAATTTAATTAACTAAAAATTGGTTAATATTGAAATAATTAACTATTTATTAATAACTAACTACTTTATATTTCATAACCAAATAAATTAATATAATAACTGAAATATTCAGTAATTAATAATTATAATAATTGAGTACTAGTTTTTTTAATATAATAATATAATTAAAATCTAGCCTAGACTAATTACTTTATTATAATTATTCTCATAATTATTTTCATTTTTATAGTTCATAATAAATATAGATGTAAATATTTAATAGTAACAATAACATTAATTCAATTATTATTGGAACTAGTTGGTAGCCAAGGTTAAATATATTATTTTTATTATTCATATTATTACTTCATTCATTATAACTATTTATGAACTATTCCAATAAATATTTTACATTTTAATAAATATTTTTTTCTACAAAAATAATTTCTACATTTGTATAATAATTTATTGGATTTCCATTCAAACTACTACATTAGTTATCATAAACTAGTAAAATAATAAAACTGAAAATAAAATTTATATATCAGTAATTGATTATAATCATTGAATAATTAATAAATATTAATTATAAATTTGAAATATAAAAACTTAAAACTATATATTAATATTTCTTGGTAATTATTATAATATAGTAATACTTCATAATTGATCATTTATAATAATAATAATAATAATGTAATTTGTAGCTAACCTAGGTTAGCTATTTTATTATTGTTATTATTATATATTATTATGTCATTTGTTAAAGCTATTATGATTTATTATAATTATTTATTTATTTCTAAATAAATATAAATAATAATTTTTAATAAGTACATTACTCATTTGAAAAAAAATTAGGAGTAATATAATTATATATTAAATTTTAGTAATTATTTTAGTAATTATATAATTATTTTTCCTATCATTTTAATATCATCATCATCATCATTATGTAATAAAATATTACTATTTAAAAAATTAGTGAAAAAAATATTGAAATCTAGTTTTTTATTACATGTAATTAATATTAATATAATTAATATTAATAATAAATGTCATTTTTAATCATTTCAAGAAATATAATTTGGATGGTTTGGATAAACTTGTAATATGGGCACAATATATTTAATAAATATCTTACATAAAATTTTAATATACTCAAAATATACATTAATTAATGTAACCATAATATTGAAGCCATTTATGCTAATAATAATATTTAAATACACATGTAATATGGTTGTTCATATATATTGAAAATATACATTTATAAATCTTAATACAGCCAACTATATTTTTTAGAATTCAGCAAATATACCTTTACATACTCATAGGGATGCAACTAAATTGGTCACATTTACAATTAATGGGACATACATTATTCTTCTTGGATGAAAACCAAATTAAATGTTCACATGGAATGACACACTCCCAAACTCTTTAACTGATTCAATTGTGAGTCCAAAGGTGAAAATGATTAAAGAAGAAAGAGTTGGGGTATGTTATTTAATTTGTAGCACTTCAAAGGTAAAAAGGGCATGTTGAAATTCTGGGATGGAGATTGAGATGAATGATAAGCAGGTCAACTAATCATACGAATCTACACAAACTAAACAATAAGTTGGTTAATGCATAGTTGGAACATTTTTGGTGCATAAATGAATCATGAGCATACATGGACTCATAAGATTCACCATGGCTCGAACTTAAGGGAAGCCATCATCTTCCCCCTTATAGTATTATCTATTATTAGCCACAAAGGTTACATCTAAATGTCATTTTGTTTTGGGACTCCCAAGTTGGGAATCTCGAAATTCTTGAAATTGAGACTTTCGACATTTTGGAGAAGCATAACTTCTTGTGCAGACCTCCCATTGAGGTGAGGTCTAAAGCAAAATTGTAGCCCTTATCAATAGCTTTCCAACAATATGTGTCACGTCACTTGCACATAAGTAAATTAGAGCGATTTTTTATTTTTAGTGGGCAGGGGTTGAATTACCATAATTTCTTTTAGCCATAACTTGTGTTTTAAGTATTCAAATGGGTCATGCAAACCCATTTTAGACATATAAGTTTCAAGAACTTTCCAATGGTATAAGGGATTTTTTAATCCAATGAATTTTGACCACTAAAATCGTTCTTTAAAAATTCAAGGGTTCATTAGGACTCCAATTCCCAAAGTGGGAGCCCACTTGGGAGTGTGTGGGTTCATTCCTTCACACCCTCCTACACTCCTAAGAGCATGAAATATGACTCCCAAGCTTCACTCTCGACCCACACCTTTGCAAACCTTTGCCTTGGTCACAAACCCAAGATTAAAATCGCGACATGGAAGGATGAACACTAAAATAGTCACAAATTAATTGTAATGTAGTCGCAAATATGACAAACACAAGAAATAGTTGCAAAAATGTCCAAATCTAGTTGCAAATAACTAATAATCGCATGTAGTTACAAATAAAGTGGTTACATTTTGGCCAATTTCTACTAGTGTTAGCACCCCTCAACCATGGTTTCCCCAACAACATGGAATAATTAAAATGTATCACACTATTATGAAATAGAATAAATGTAATTATGTAAAGAATGTCAGGAACATATATCTTTAGATCTCTTATTAACCCCATTAGTTTTGTGGTTTTTTTATCTTCCATCCTCAAATTACATGGTGTAGGTTTAGGCTTGAAAACCCCAACTTCAATTTCAACTATTCTGTGATGATATTAACTCTAGAACCTCCATCCAACAGCACACCTTCTATTGTATTCTTCCCAATCTGTACTTGGATAATTGCCATATGAATATCCATTGTTATAGCAATTGTCCCTACTTCTAATATTGAAGAACCAATTTGTTTATCTGTGGTTGCTTTACTAACATTATGAGTTTTTTTTTTGTTTCAACTTTTGCCAAAGACATCTTTTTAGTTCAAGAGCTATTTTAAGCAACTATCTTAAGTTGAAAGTATAATTTGTTTGTAGCATCTACTTACCAATGTCCAAAAAAAACTCTTCTATTTTGATTAATTTCCCTTGTGAATTCACGACTTCCTAAGATTTTTGTGTGTCCACATGAGTAGTATTTGGCATACTCGACCAGGTTGTGTTCCATCCTTCCATGGATGTGGATGGCCCTTTTGTTTGAGTTTATGTTTTATAAATCTGTTGAATTGTCTCCACCATTGATTGTTTCAACCACTCTTCTTTTTCCCAGTCAGCAACATTTTTTTCTTTTCTTGGTTCTCTATCCTTGAACACATGTTCTTCAGTTATTTAATTTCTTGCGGTAACATTAACATCCACCACATTCACATTTGCAATGATTGTTTGTGTCTCAGTAACAAGTTGAACCTCTGCTACTATCATAAATTTCCCATGAAACATTTTCTTCATCTCAACAAACTTTGGACAATTTGTCATTTTATGTCCATTCAAACCATAGATGTGACATGCATATGAAGATGTCTTCTATGTTTTTTGATTTGGTTGTGCCGCCTCTATGGTTGCCACCATGGTCTACTCTTTCTTCTTTCCGCATGTCTCCACATTATGATTTATCATCCCACAATTTGTGCAATGTTTGTTAGTCTTCCATGTATTACTTTGTGTTTTGTTGATATTACTTATTTGATATTCTACGTTACTAACATTGCATTCCTTGTTTTTGCAAAGTCATACTTTCTTCACACAACATTACCACCTCCTTATGTTGTAATGTTGACCATAAGAGTGGAGGTTGTTGCACCCAACATAGATGTTGTCAAAAGGGAAGTACTAATTGGATCTGCAACAAATTTGGGTAGTGGATTAAGTGGAGTTTTGGTAGTAAGGAATTTGAGTTAAAGTTTGGCACTACCAGCATCTACTACTAGAGTTGTTAGCATGCCTCAAATGGTGTTTACTAATTTGATAACAACTACTCATGTGAACATGACTACAAATCGACCATTAATGAGCTCAATGGCAACTGGAGGGTGCAAAAGTGCAAATATTATGCATTCAAGAAGAGGATGTTGAGAACCAATTGTTGTAATTGCACCAATTTTTTATCACAAAGATGGCCATTATGTTAGGCTAAACAGGGTAGCTCTTAAGTATCCTAATTTCAAAAAGGATGTTGATCTAGATGTTCATGTCAGAATGTTCAATTTAGTAGTAAAAGCAAATGCAAAGACTTCTAAGAGTATATTGTCAATGCTATTAGTTATATGCTTAGAGATACGACATCGGACTGGTGCCATAATTACATGTCAGAATTTCCTGACTATATTTTTTTGGAGTTTACACAAGCATTTTGCAAACGTCATCGAAAAACTTAGAATGACGAGCAAATATATATGGAGCTGAAAAACATGAAGCAACAGGAGACTGAAAGGGTGGAGGTTTACTACGAGCATATTCAAAAGCTGGCTCATGGTTTACAAATACCAACCATAGATAATTTTCTATCTACTGTGTTTAGAACGAGTTTGCAATCTTACCTCAAAATTGCGATTACACGACTAAGTAACTCCTACTCTAACATGTTGTTTTTGGGTTTCAACAATTGTTGCTTGTGACACTATTGGTGGAGTTATGTTGATGCGAGATTGACGATGTTCCATTCTATGGTTACCCATTAGTATCCATCGTGATGTCGTATGTGGATGTGAATACCCCTCTAGTTCTCTATTCTTGGTTTGAATAGATGAACAAATTTGTCAACTCCATGGTCCCAATTGGATTCCCAATTCCATGCCTTTAAATATGTTCTGGACTATAGGAATTTCTAATTCATGTTCCTGTGGTTGATCTATTGATGCTCTTGCCACATTTTGTAACTCCACATGCCTAACAATACTTGCTCTAATATGAAAAGGCACAAAAGGGCAATCCATGATTGCATGTCTTTCTTCCTCACATAATGCATAAACCCTTGAAAGTAACATGATCATCTCTAAATCCACATATTCATGATCCCATGTTTCGGCTATGTGCCTTGTTTAATCCAACTTTGGATTCCCTTGATAAGAGTATGGCTACAGTACTTCATCCAACACATTCACCTATGCCTTTACATACTCAGATGATTTTCAACAATCTCCTCAAACACATCAACATTGGTGTTTTCATCCACCTCCTAGTGTTCCATTGGTTCATAGTAATTTGGAGATGTAGATTGATACACAAACTTAAGTTGTATACCTCTTGTAACATCCCTCCCCTAGCTACTCACCGACCTTGGACTTGAGATTTCTTACGGTTATCCAAGTACTAAAAAAATCCTACTCCATCTTGATCTCTATGACTTTGAACCACAAATTGCAGTTGAAAAGTGTACTACATCCACTCATTCATATGAGTAGTCGACTGCATTTCTCTCTGTGGAAATTGTCATTTGAAACTACGCCTTTTTTGAAGACCCCCAATCCATACGTCCCGTTGTACCACTTCTTATGGTAAAAACAACCTATGCCATGTAGGCCTTTCTTCTATTATCAACATTCGTTTGTCCAACATCAAATTTTGATATGGGGTTTCTGTAAGCCCTACATCCTCCTCCACATTTTCATTATTGTCTTTTGTCTAATGTTCAATAACTTGTCGATTTGTCTCCAAGTCCAATTGTTGTTGTAAACTTTGGGTCACCATCCGATTCATCTTATTCATAATTCTTTGTTTTTAGAATCTATAAATTGCTTCTACAATCCTTACAACATCAACCGCATAAACCTCTGATACTTTCTAATATACCCCTTTAAATTATGAATTGAACAAAAAAACAACACTACTCATTTGGACACTTTCATCAACAGGATAAGACAAAATTTGTAGAAATTCTTCTCATTATTAAAAGAAATAACAAAGAAAAATAAAATCCCCATAAGGTGGTTGTTAATTGTAGAAATGAAATTTAAATTCCTATAGAATATTTCACATTATTGTAATAACAAATTTGCATTTCACAAGCATATTTTCACTATTTCTATCTTAAGTTTCAACAAAATTAACATTACAATTCATTCCCACATCATATTCATAATTATTGCATATAGCAGAATATGCATTTTAGAATACATTGTAAAAAACTCCAAAAGCAATAGTACAATTCATTTCATCATAATCTAACACTTAAAAAAATTCACACAAAAGTCGAACATAAAATTCGTTGTATTAGTTTGTGCTTCTCTGTATTATTGAGAACATCAATCCAAATTACAACATAATCCAAAGTTTTGTTGAATAAAATCCCAAAACAACACTTAAAATTTATGTTATATCATAACAAATTTTGTGGTTTTTTACCACAAGTACCTCCAACTCTTCCTATTCTTCTCTAAAAAAACTCTTTGTCTCATTTTCTTCTCCTTTTTTTGTTTTCCAAAACTCTCCCCTTTTTGAACCATCCCAAATCACATCATTATTGACGCACTCCTAAGCTCCTTAATGGACTCAAATGTGAGTCTAAACTGAAAACAGTGGAAGAGCAAGGCGTCGGGGCATGCTCCTTAGCTCGCAGCACTTTGAAGGGGTAGAGGGGCATGCTAGAGCTCCGGGATGGGACTAGGAAGAGTGACAAACATCAACTACTCACACGGACTTGCACAAAACCAACACAAGGTTGGAGCACTTTTGGTGCTAAGACGAGCCACGGGCAACTCGGACTCACAAAACTCACCACGACCCAAACTTGGGGGAAGCCACCACCTTCCCCCTTATAGTATACTTTGTGCCTTTCCACGAGGCCCACATCCAAATGGTTTTTTTTTTGTCCCGGGACTCCCAAATGGGAGTCCCGAAATTGCCAAAGTTGGGACTCTCGCAACTTTGAGGCCCCATAACTTTGTGTTCACACCTTCGATTGAGATGAGGTTTAAAACAAAGTTATATCCCTTGTCAAGAGCTTTCTAATGGTATGTCACATGCCACCTACATGCAAGGAAATTGGGTTGATTCTCGATTTTTAATGGTCAGGAGTCAAATTGCCAATTTGACTCCTGGCCCGTCTTTTGGCCATAACTTGTGTTTCAAATGTCCAAATGGGTCATGCGAGCCCATTTTAGACATCAAAATTTCAATAAATTTTCAATGGTATAAAGAACTCCTCGAGCCATTGGGTTTTGACCCTTGCAATCACTCTCTAAACATTCGGAAATCCACTAGAACTCCACCTCCCAAAGTGGAAGCTCTTTGGGGAGTGTGAGGGTTCATTCCCTCACACTTTCCTTCACTCTCGGGCTTCCCTCTTGGCCCGCAACCTTGCAAGCCCTCGCCTTGGTCGTAAGCCCAAGGCTAGGGTTGTGACCATTATGATCCAAAACAATAAGAATTCAAAATTCAAACTAACAAAGTTCTCTGATTAGTCCCTATCCTAATTGCCTTGTTCATCCCAATCACATACTCAACTTACCCCCTTAACAATATTGGTTCAAGCAAAGATGCCCAAAGGTGAGCATTTGACAAGCTAAAGGACTAAAAGTTCATAAAACATAAGGATTGACACCCACTTTTTACAATTCATTTTACACCAACTTGAAATCACTATACAACCAATACAATTACATTATAAATCATATATAAAATGCAAATGAAACAAACATATAAGCTTGTAGATAATTTGGAGCAAGGGTTTTAGCATTGATGGGAGGTTTTGCCATGATAGACAATTGGGAAAAGATCAAATGTAGTTTATATCACCATCCCCAAGTTTCTGGAGTCGTTAATTATAAATTGTGCAACAAATGTTGCAACATATGTTTTACCATGGTTTTACATTTTCAGAGGTGAAAGAGTATGGGATGATTACATCAAATTTTGCAAACCAAGACCTTGCATAACAATGTAAAAGAGAGCTTGGATGTTTTTTTTTCTTGTTCAAGAAGTTTTTTGCTTTTTTTAAAGAAGTTTGTTCCAAGGGGAATGTCTTTTACCAATTGACATTTGTTAGTTTTGGATGGCCATGGTAGTCATGTTACGTTAGAAGCAATAGAACATGCATAAGAGTTTAAGTTAAACATGATTATCCTACCATCTCATGCATCACATGTTTTATAACCATTAAAAATGTTTTGTTTCAAGCCATTTAAAACAACTTTCAGAAAGGTCAAGGATGTAAGTATGTCTAGAAATAATCACACAGAGCCAAAAAAAATCATTTTAGTTAGATGGGTAATCTAGGCCATAGATCAATCTCTCACAAAAAAAAACATCAAGGTTGGGTTCAAGGTTACATGCATTTGGCCTTTCAACCCCAAGGCAATGGACAATAAAACTTGACCTTCAAAATTTACACTACATCAAGCATCAACAACCATGGAAATGATCAAGAGGAATACACATCAGATGAAGAAATTGATTGTACTCAAGGTCAACAATAGGGGGAAGAATATGCTGCTACAAAACTTTTCCATATAGTTGAAGTTCAACAATCCATTAAACAAAACTTGAAAATCATCCTACCAATAGGTTAAAAATTAACCAACACTACTATGTAGTATTATGTAGACATGCCTCAAAGCCTTACAATGATAAAAGAACATTTAAAAAATATTATAAACCTATACAAGGTTACCTTTGAGTTGGTGCAAGATACTTGGATTTGACCTAGGAAACCATGAGGTTGCACAACTTGCTCTCATTGTTTCATTTACATGCAAAACACACAAGGGAAAAGGAGCCATCAACAATGCTAGGAAGTAAACACACGAGCATGAGCATGAACATGTGAGCAGGAATGGATATATTTGGAATATTTTGATGACAAGGACAAAATATTCTTACAATATCCCTATACCACATAGGAATGAAATGGAAAATATTTTCCCACATGTACATGGATGGAAGTCACAAAATGGATGAAAAGTTTGGATGAAAGTTGAACATCAATGAACTTTTTGGATGATAATTGCAAGGAGACGAATTGTTTAGATGAAATATTCGACAAGTTGAATGTATGGATGAAACTAATTCCTAAGTAATAATGTCGAATGAAAATCACATGTACATGGATGAATTTTTTAATGGATGAAATATTTGGATGAACATGGAGCATGAATGAACTTTTGGATGATAATTGGAAGTAAAAGAATTATTTTGATGAAAACTTTGGTTGGTTGAATGTATGGATGAAAGTGATTCCAAAATAGTTATGACAAATGGAAATTACTAGACTCATATAATTTTCATGTCCAACTTCTTTCACAAAAAAAGGTGTCAAGGGTGAAACTCAAAGGAGCTACATTAAAATGTTAAAAGGTGAAACAATAACTTGTGTAAATTAAGTCAAGTCACACAATAAATCAATGGTAGGAAGTTCACATAATCATGGAATGGGAAAACGCTTGAAAAATTAGTGAATAATGCATTACACACATCATGTTGAAAAATATTTTTATTTTTGTAGCAAAATAAATTCCAAAAGAACAAAACCCATAATAATCCTATTTAACAACTATCTAATGACACTGCAACCTAATTTACCTCTAAGATTTTGGCATGATCTAATATTTTATGAACCTCATTCCAGCTCCAAGATGTATAATGGATGAATGGTTTTATAATCCTATAATACATGGCATATTGCAAAATGTAATACAAGTGCTTACATGGCACCCACGACCCTTGCTTGTTGAGGGACACAACCATCTTGGAAGAAAAATCCATGCAACTACAAGCTAGGTAATCACTAATCATTATTTCATATTGCTTACGGTTTTCTGCCGGTCTTAAAAGGAGGCAACAAATTTGTCCATATCCTAGAAGACGAATGTTTGAGGGAGTTAATAGTGAAGCTTCAAGAGTTTGTCCCACCTCCCATTTGTTTTTTGGCAGCGTGGATAGTTTAAACATGTCGTGACAACAAATCTTCTTCCCACTCCTTGATTTGGGCCAACATATGGATCCAATGGCTTATAGACATGGGTAGAAGCACCATTGCCAAAGAGATTCCAAGGGGCACATGCAGAAAGGTGTTTCATAAGTGCAGATATGTTGTCCTTAACTTGATTAACAAGGGGAGATCTTGGCTTCTCTGAGAGCAAGAAACCAGCCTTTTCCAATGCCACCACCTCAATTTGAGTGAGATCTATCCTTGATTGCACATGCCATAAGGAAGGCAAGGTTGGTCTATCAAGTGCACATTTCTTGCTTGTCCCTCCCACACAACACATAAGGTCATCATGACAAAACCAAAACTTATGTAGCTCAATTGATACATGTTTGGCTGCATACCAATAACCAACATAACATAAGGCAGGAATTCCACAATCTATTTGTTTTGAAATGATTTTGCCTTTACAATAGTATTTTGTGTCTTTTTATAACGCTGAATAATGATTGTTTGACTTTGGGGGACAACATTGAATTCACCAAATGCCATCCCCATAGAGGCATTCAAGGACCTCCACACCATTGCAAGTGCATGATAACAAGATCAAGGTTGATAGTCTCCTCCACATCCACAACTAACGACTAGTTGATTGAAGTTGTTGCATTGGCCATTTTCAAATGGGAAAATTTCATTTTATCATGCCATTGTGTATTTGCTTCTGACCCATGTGGAAGGTTTGCCTTACGTTTGCCTACTCTAAACACTTATTCATATTCCAAGTGTGGTATTATATCAAAAAGACTAGAGCTTATGATGTACTTGGTAATTGTAGTACCAATTTGGACTGGGTCCTTAGACTGACTAGCTTATGCAAATGCAATTCATTCTTTTCTGGACTAGTCCCATGTACACCTCCTTGTAAGAAGGCATAATATAATGAAAATTGCCTTAATGTTTGCACATAATTGTCGAACGTTGCACCAAAAAAACAAGTACGCTTGTTGCCAGATTGTTGCAACCAAATGTTATGGAATGTTTCAGATAAGTTACTAGTCGACATATCAACTTCCTTGTCCAAAGAGAATTTCTAGAAACACGTAAAAGGAATGAAGTTAAAATTCAAGAAGGACAGATGGACAATAAAATTTGAACAAATTAATTTGGAAGAACTTGCATCCAACATGAAGCTTGCCCATTGTCGCACACAAAAGTGCCAGAAGCCAAACCAATTATTGGGCTTTTGAATAACGCCTTCGTTGGTAGTTCCAGACAAGTACCACCACAACCAAATGGTAGCATATTGAAGGTTAACTTCCTCCAAGGATGTGACTTTTTCATAATCATAACAAAAGGCTTTGTGTTGATCATGGTACTTAGGTGTGATCAGCTGCTTGGTATGTCTATCGAGAAATTAAGTCCAACGGAAAAAGCACATCCACTTTTTGTCAACCGTCTTCACCATAGAATCTCCAGTCCCATAAATGATGTGAACAACATTTTAGTTTGCTTATGCATTATTTGCCAAGAACCCTTTGAAAATGGGTGTCCCCAACCTTTTTTCCTTAACAATTGCATTTAACTTCCTCCACACAAATGCATTGAGCTTTAGTGTCCTTGAATTGCATGTCATAGACCGCAATTGTCATGACCTTACAATAGCCTAGGTCGTAAGCGTGAGAGGCCATGGTCGCCCATCCTTGAACATGCTTAACATGATCGAACATCATCCATGCATTTTGCAAATCATCATCTGGTTGCATTTGTTGGACCAAATCGAATTTGGAGGCAGCTCCATCAACAAACATTTTGAACAAGTAAACCTTTTGCCTAGCTTGTTGACTAGGAAAATAATTGTCATGAATATAGTTATAGCTAGACAGTGCTTTTAATTTGAAGATATAGTCAAGGGAGCTTGAGTTATAGGGATGATGCTTTAATGAAGCAAATTGATTGTGTGTGCCAAGAGAGCAAAAAGTAATGAACTTTAACAATGTTTGATTTAGTTTTTCACTTTGAGAAGCTCTATAGGACCTTTTGATCCATCCTCATTGAACAAGTGATGAAAAAGAAAAGTCTTACTCATAAATAAAATAATAGCCAAATTGGTAGGAATTGGTGTGCGATAGACCTCATCTTCAACCATGTTCTTCATCTCTTGGAAGGATTCCTTACGCTTCCTGTCCACAATTAGATGGGAATGGGTGCCTAAGTGGATTGTGTCTTTTGAAAGATTTGGAAATTTGTGAGCAACATAATACATTATGTAAGTGCAAGTTGTAGACAAATGGACGAAGAATTGTAGAACTTATAGTTGATGCTATAAATCGGGGATTTCATGAGACACTACCCAAATATCGAAAGTTGGGAACAATCACCATTCTAACTAATTTTATTGCATGTAAAAAAAAGTTGAAGCAAAAGACAAAAATGATTATGAAAACACAAATGTCCAAGGCATTTCATCATTCTAAAGCCCAATCCAAACAAATTATTGGTGTTATTGGTCTACAACTTACACCAAGCATGACCATTGTATTTTTTTGTCCATAGCTTGCAATTGTCTAAAATGTCCCAATGGATGATGCATAGGAGGAAATTCAAATAGCATGTCGCCATTGAATTTTGTGGGAAGACAATTCATAGACTCAATTGTGATGGCACTGTCATCTAAAGACTTCAATTCAAAACAACAGCGAGGTCAAAGACATTGCCTTAAGCGAATCAACAATGCTGGTGAAAATAACCCTTGCGTCACATCCAAATGCAAAGGTTGCTATTTGACAAGTCGCAAATTCACAAAGATAAGGACAAGAACATTAAGAAGGGAAGGGTCCTATTCCTTAGAAGAATCACAAAGGTCGATATATGATGACTCCACAATCAAGACAAAAAATTTCGAATCATGGGAAATTGGATTGGAATCTTCCTTCATCATGACGCCTTTTGCAATAATGTTAGCCATGGATGCAATTGTGCCTAATGTTCAAATAATATCCTGAGAATTGTTGAACGCATGCTCACCGATAATCTGATACTTGCCATTGGTGATGGTCCAAAACATCCTTTTAAAGTTCACATTCAGAACTTGATAAACATAATTTAAAACAATGTCGTCTTCAATATAAGAAACATCCTTAGAAACATGTAGAGATCCTCGCCATAATGCAAACATTGTATGAAGGACATTCTCAATCACTTGGACAACTCTAGAATAAAAAACCAAGATGGTAAGATCTTGCTTTCTTACAACATGGAAAGTAGCCATCAAGATTAAAAGAGAAGGCAAACAATAAGATATATCAAACAATAGTTTCACAATTAGAAAACAAAAAACATCGTTGCATCAAGAACTCAATTTGAAACAAAGATGAGGAATTAAAGCTTGAGAAATCAATGCAAGAGATAGAAGGACAAAAACATATTATTAGTAAAGTGCAAGGATGAGTAAGAAAAACGCACAAAAGGTTATTTCCAATCATAAGGATAATTGTGAAAGGATTGAAAAGAATTAAATTGGCGAAACATATACAATTTCCTCTCACATAAAATCTCATCAATATAATTAACATATCCACTGTGCGTACTAAATGAAAATTCATTACTTATATCAGAATTGAACCCTAATATCTGAAATCCAACTCACTTGTACAAAACCAGAATGAGTTTGAACAGTTATCTGAAAACCCTATGTGATGCCAGCAGCCAAAGTTACCCTTATGCCAGATACTGCAACATTCTTCTTCAGCAAGAGCCAAACACATAAAGCAATCCAGTGTGAACCCTTTTACAAGCAGTGAATGGTTTGTCTTGTTCCTTGGGATGGTTCAGAACATTCAATGACAGAGAAAGAGAGGGCAAGATTGACCTGACAATGAAACAAGACATGTATTGAAACATAATCACATATCATGCCAACAACCACCCAGAGAAGCATACTGATGCCATGGAGGAAACTCCTGAGAAACTCCAATGCTTCAGAAATTATCCATGACAGCCAAAAGTTCAATCAAGACCAAGAAATTATCAACAAAATTCTAAGTCTAGTGTTCCGTTGAAGTGTTCATACGTTTATCGTCCATGAGTGTCGTCAGGAGATGTGGTGAAGACAAATCCAACACTCCTGCATATGTGCCACAGGCTGCATTTTGGAAGGAGATATCTCCACCATATCTATTGTGAACCGTTTACCATGTCTTCAGTGTTTTCAACATCACACCAGCTCGCTCCATTGGACCCACCCAGAAATATGTTCAGTAGTGTCAAATTTGACAGATAGAAATTCTCTTGACGTTAGTAGAATTTTTTTCTCTTAACGTTTTCTCTTCCCTCTCCCTCGAACTGTGAAGTTCCTCATCATCAATGGTAAAACCTCTAGGTCTCTCCCTCTCTCACCATAACCAAACATCTCGGGTGAACAGACACATATGTTCTGTGGGCCACAACAAAAAAACCCTATCCAAGACCTAATTCTCGGCCTTTCAAAAGCCATCGCCACCATCACTAACTTCGTGTCAAGTGATCTGCTCTCCGCTTTTCTTAAAAGCCGCAAAAACGATTTGTGGCGTACTTTGAGGAATGCTTATTGAGCATAAGAACCTGCAGAGCATTTCAAAAAATGAAACCCCCACTGTGTTAGGGTAAACAGGCCGGTGATTGAATACTTAGTGTGTCAGTCAGATCTAGATCTTTCAATCCCCCTCCTGTGTTCTGGGTAAACAGGCCGGTGACTGAATACTTAGTGTGTCAGTCAGATCTAGATCTTTCAATCCCCCTCCTGTGTTCCTGGTGTCTGACGATAGAGTGAGGAGGAGTAGAGGGCGCACCAACGCCCTTTAAACGCCCTTTCAATCAAAATTGAGCAAGTTATGTGCCTCTAAAAATCTGATGATAATAAAAGATGAGAGGAAAAAAAAAAAGCTTCAGACACATGAAAGCCCATGAAAGACTTGCTCACTTAAAACCAAACAATGATATCCTCCTTTATGGACATCTTCTGTCCTGACGTCATCAGAATAGATGAAAGTGTCAACAATCACTATTTTCAGAATGATCGTTCAGTTTTGAACATGTGATCACAATCTTCACAAAAACTAGGGCTAGAAATCCGACAGTTATGGGTTTAGAAGCCTCTGTTCATCTCATCTTGAACATTCATCACCAGGAAGAGGCATAACAGTGGGTGTTGGTTTTCTTAGACGTTTGTCACCAAGAAGCAAGGGTTTTCTTGAACATTTGTCACTAGGGAGAAGCACGGTAATGGGTGTCAATTTTTTTGGATGTTTGTCACCAAGAAATTATAATCACATGGTCAAGCTTCAAGCATGTTTGTCACCAGGAAGAGGTGGGTTTGTCACCAACAAGTGCATGTCACCAAGAAGAGTCGCATCAATAGCAAGCAACATGTCACCAAGAAAAGGACAACCTCATGAAGAAAAGGTGAATCACTAGGAAAAATGCGTCACCAAGAAGAGGCAAGCTCGCATCACCATGAACAAGACGCACTTGAGCTCGCTTGCCCATCGTTGTAGACTATTCTAATTGTATGGACATGTTTTTGAAACTTTCACCTTGAAGCCTCATTGTTGTTATAACATGCACTAGTTTTCTAGGCATGTTCTTGAAACTTTGAGCTCAAAGTTTTAGTGTTGCTATAGCATATTTTGGTTTTTTAAACATGTTTTTGAAACTATAATTTTCAAGCTCCATTGTTGATGTAGTCTATTCTGATCTTTTAGGTGTTCTTGAAGTGTTGTCTCAACATTTTGGTTGTGTTTTTCATGCTCTTGAAGTTCATGTTGGCCTTCATGACTTCTTTTTCATGTTCTTGAAATGCTTTTACTTTGGTTCTAGCTTTAGTGATCCAAGATCATGTTTTCCTCTTGTGTTGGTCCTAGTAGTGAACATATGTATCTTTCATATTTAGTCATCAAAAGGCAACAACCTTGCTACTCAACACCCTATTGCTTGCTACTTAATTCGTAGTTGTTATTTAACCTTTCGTTGAACCCAAATTGTACATCCAAGATTTGCACCCACGTACCTACACAAATTTGCCTAAAATCTTGTGAAATCTATCATTGACCTCCTTAACAACTATTAAAATCCAAGCTATAATAAATTGTGCTCTAACACATTTTTTAGCAATTTTGATAGTTTTAATTGTTACAATTCCCAAATCTATCACTCTTTTAGCTCATTTCTTTTTTTTTTTCTTTTTTTTTTTTCTTTTATGATTTCCTCTATAGATGCTTATCCATGGTTCTTTTCCTTATAATATTCGGTAAAAGTCACAACATGTGATTTATAATAATCAATTAATGGCTCTTGGGGATTATTATTTGGTGAATGTGTGAACATGAACATGAATAGGTGAGTAGGATCGAATTTTTTTGGAATATTTTTCTAACACATAGCATAGAATATTGCATGACGTGAAAGAATATTTTATCACGTGTACATGGATGAACAATAAAAATGGATGAAAAATAAAAACAAATGACCAAAAATAGGATGAACACAACATGTTCACAACCAAGAGTTATGTGTTAATCCAAAATCTACATGTTCACAACCGAGAGGTATGTGTCAACCAAAACACCACATGTTCATCTCCAAAAGGTATGTTCCCATTAAGAATTGAAACAATATGAGATTGCACATTCTCTATACCATTTCAACCTATTTTTTATTAAAATTCAGTCTTTCAAGCCTCTTATGTCTAAGAGCATTTTTATTACTTGAAGAATCAAACTACATTCTTTCCCCCTCTCCACCAAAACTGCCTAGCTCCATCTTTTCTACGGTTACAACTTGTTTGCTATTCTAAACATCTATTTTACAATGGCAAAAAGAAAATTCACAGCAATGGTCACACCAAACACCTTTGGAATATCCAAGAGATCCCACCTTGCTAAACCCCCTCAAGAAGTTGCTAGAAATCAAAACATGAGGAACAAAATGGAAAGGGCAAATTGAGAGAACAAGTGAATGGGTGGCATGGCTACGGGCGAAAGCAAATATAAATTTCAAATGTCCTACATTGCTCAAACAAATTATAAACATTTTGAAAGAGGATATGGAAGACTATCACTAGGCGATGTTTACACATGCCATGGATTCATTAGAAGAAATTTGCATATTTTCTACTACAATTTACAATTAATTTTTAGTTGCAAACAACATTTGCAACTAAAATGACTTGTAATTGCGTTGGATAAGTTGCATAAGACATTAGTTGCAAATGATGATGTCATGATGATGTCATCACATTAACAATGGATAAAATATGTATTTGAGTTGACTGTATTTTTCATTTGTTGATTATATAAAACATATAATTATCATGTGATTGTCATGCAACTAGTGACCAATTTTATAATGACCAATGTCATGTTGCCATGTGACATATTCAAATAATATTAAATAAATCAAAATTATTACCAAAATTTTTATTTCAACCTTTTTTTTTAAGGTCTTTGATTCATACACGTGGACAAATGGTTTTGTGCTAAGAGGCATTGTTTATGATTTTTGAAATATTTAAAATAAAAATAGGTGGATAGGTAAAGAAATTTTAAATAAGTAGGTAAGTAGGTAGGTAGGCTTAAGTAAATAGGTAGGTGGGTAAATAGGCCTAAGTAAGAAGGTAGGTAGGTAAATCTTAGAACATTTTTGAATTTGTTTTATTTTATTTTGGATTTAACTAAATTAGGGATAAACTTGTTTAATTGGCTCATCCCATTTGGCAAATATTATGTATTTTAATGTTTATAATGCATCTACTTATATAGTTAACACACTTGAAAGGGAAGCTAAATAATATGGGGTAAAAATATAGTCACAACCTAGTTACAACTATATTTGCAAATACTTATTAATAATGATAGGTCTTAATGGCATCAAATTTTAATTAAAAGTTACTATTAACTAATTTATTTATTTATATGAATGATCAATATTAATAAATAAAAATATTAAAATGAATAATTAATGAATAATTTTAAAATCATTAATAAGTAATTAATTGATTAGTTAACTAATTATAGTTAATAGATTATTATTTTTTATTATTAATTTATTTAATATTTAGTATCAATTCATTAATAACTAGTTTTATCTTATTAATTAAAATTATTTGAATATTAAATTTCAACTAGTTATTATTTAATTAATATTAAATGGATGATTATTTAATACTAATATTTTAAATAATATTTAATTATAAATTAAATAATTAAATATTTTTTAAATTAATATTTAATTAATGTGTAAATATTGATCATTATAATTTATTCAATATGTAATATCAACCAATTAATAACTAGTTTTAGATTAATAAGTAGTATTTAATCATAATGACTAAGTAATTAATTAATAATTATAATTTATTTAATATGTAACATCAATTAATTAATAACTAATTTTAGTTTATTAATTAATATTTAATCTTAATGATTAAATAAATAATTATTAATCCTAATTATTAATTACAAATAATTTGACATTAAATTATAACTTGTTATTAATTAATTAATAGTGAGTTAATATTTAAAATTAAAATTTTAAATATTAACTATTAACTATTATTATCAAGTACTTTTTAATAGACTTTTTGATATGAATTAAGGTTAAAATTGAACATAAGAGTTGCTTGTTGAAAAATCCTGAAATTTCTTGATTTTTATAATTCCAAAAGACACATATACAATACCCATTTAGTGCTTAGAACTCCAAAGGACACATATATAATACCCAATTAGTTCCTAGAAATCAACCAAAAGCCTATAAAATACCCATACAATGATCGCATTGTCATTACATTTTCAATAAATTTTTAATTATATTTTTTCGCTTTCTATTGTGTGTTTGCATTTTTGGGATCATCATTATCCACTTGCATTCATTATACCTCTAATATAATATTGCATTCCTATTACCTCAACAAAATATTTGTATCCTCCCACCTAATATTATTAATTCATGTACTTAATTGCCTTGCTTAGTATTAACGTCTCACTTGGATTTCTTCCAAACAATGACAAATAAATCATTGATTTTTGGCAAGCTACTAACAATTCAATGCATGATTGAAAACACATTATTGCATTCAATTTTGGACATAATTTTTGAGCAAATAGAACAACCATGACAAGTTCCTCAAAATGATAGTCAATTCAACCTTTTACACATATTGTTAAAAATCAGGAAATGGGGTAGCCTACAAAAAACAAAATGGATAACATAGATGAGTGGCCTGCCTTGTAGTGGGCAAACGAAAAGACAAAAGAATATGGTCCATTTATTGCCATGAATAAGCCAAGGTGAAACCTTCAATCAATAAAATAATATATTAAAGACTATCATTGAGTGATGTTCAAACACGCAAATGGAATTTTTTAAACAATGCGTAAGCCTTCAAAAGCCATTTCCAAACCATTACATTACTAGTTTTATCAAAGATTTATCAAATGAAAACTTGGTCGCCCTATGTGGATTATTAACAACATAAATTGGAAAACCCAAAAGAAGACTATATGCAACTCCGGGGAAGCAAGCATGGGTCCCACAACATGAAAGAAACAAAGTCCTCAAATTGCTTATGAATCGACGGATGATTAGACCGCCACCAAAACCAAAAAATGTGGGATAGTCAAAAAGGACGACACCCAAACCTTTGATGATAAAATAGTGTGTATTCAATCGCATTGTGCAATACAAATAGTATATGCAATGTCTATATGTAGAAATCAAATATAATCAATGGATATTTGATTAAAATAAAATGGACTCAATTGTAATTATGGATAAAAATGTATTTTGTTAGCAAAAATTCTATGAGAACTAGAAGGACATATGTGATAATAGAAGCATGATAAAATAAAACCCTAAATGTGTATTACAATTGAGAAGCAAAATCAAGGCAAAAATAAATGATTTTTTTTTGTTTACATATGCAATTGGTACTTCTCACATAAAGGAGAAAGTCAATGTGTTGAGTGTAAAATATTTAGCAAAATCTAACAAGATCAATTTGTGATCTAAACAATGGCATTGAATCTCAAGATGAACTGGCACTAAATGGCACATTTTGAAACATCTTGCATTAAATTAGAGATCAACAAGGAAATATTTACTATGATTGTTGAAATAAATAAACATTGATCAACTAATAAAACATCAGTAACTACCCACCATAAATGTTTCCATCTCACACACTAAAAGGGATGTTAAAAAATGATAAATACAAAATAAACAGAACCGTCTTCAACAATTGTATATAATGAAAAAAAGGCATGGTGGAAATAAAAATTATCCATTGCAAGTGTAGGTTTGGAACTATGACAATGGCTATTAGAACTCTTGGAGACTTACATATGTGTCCAGCAATGGATCGTAGACAAATGAAAATAATAGATGCAGAATACAATGTTAGAGTGGGATATTTGGCATTGAAAAAAAACATGAAGGAATACAAAGTCTATGCCATAGTGATATGCATGTTTGACATAGATTTTGTGAACAACTTGCGATAAATTTATGGGGACAATTTGTGGCCAATCAAATTGACAAACCACAACTACAGGACCCATTTAGTACTCCAAGCAAAATATATATCAGGGACAAGCAAAGTGGACCAATATTCATTGGTAGCAATTGTATGCAAGAAATGGCTAGAGAATGAAAATGATCCAGATAATGATGAGTACGAGTTGCTAATTTTAAAATATGATGCAAACTAGGAAGCACTATTCAAATAGAAAGAAGGAACCCCAATGGAGGAAGAAGAAGGAACCCCAATGGAAAAGGAGGGGGACCCAAAAACACCATCGCAATCGGCATCTAAAGAATGAGAAGATGCAAAAAACATGGATAAAAAATGTTGTGGGTCAAACAATTGAGTCACTATTGAATTGTGGCATCAAGAAGAATGCAAGTCACCATCATATGTCCATGATCACACATATAAATGAGGACTATTAGAAAAACTATAAATATTCCATTTTTTATAAGAATTCGGAATGTCCTATAAACAACACATGTTATTGTTAAAAAGAAGAAGCTAAAGTCGATAGAACTTATTTTGAAGTATTGATTCATTATATGTAGTGGAAATATTTAGCAAGGAACATAGCAAAGAAGCAAAGTTGGGAAAGATGTCAAAAGAAACCAACATTAAAAAGTTCTTTACTCGGCCAAAGAGCCCTCAAAAAAGTGATGTGAATAGGCATGTTAAAAATAGTGAAGATAGTATCACAACTTTGTTAGGATGTAAACATTCAAGCGCAATCGAAGAATTGACGGAACAATTTACAAACAATTTCAATCTTCTTGCCTCTGAAGAGAAAAAAGGTTTAAAATGCAAAGTACCGCAAAAGGAGAAGATCTTGAAAAATGGTGTATTTTTAATTGTTTTAAGTGATGAGGAAATAAAGAATGCAACATCTTTGAATGAAAAAAATGTTCAAACAAAATGCCAGTCGTCATAAAAAGGGATATCCAAGAGTTTAACACCACAAACGATGTACTAAATCTGTCCATATTCAAGTTTATCAAACATTGACATCTAAAAATTCTAATCTAGAATAACAAAATGAATTAACACTACAATCATACAAGTTTTAGATAACGTCATGATAAATTTATATATTCCATGGTGCACTTTTCATTATTTATAGGACAATTCATACTTCTTTATGATGTTCATGCTCACCTTTAGATGGATTATTGTTGGAGAAAATGGAAGGGATATAAGAATTTGTGATTCCTTCCACCTACATATGTTCAACCCATTTTGATTGTCATATATATGAAATTTGTCATCTTTTTTTCACCAAAACAAATTTGAAGTCATCTGCAATGTAATGTGTATGAAATTTGTGATTTGTGTCCACTAGAACAATTTTGAATTCATTTGTAATGTCATATATATGAAATTTGTGATTTGCCTACAAAAGAACGATTATGAACTCATATGCAACGTTATATATATGTTAAATTTGGGATCTACTATAAGATAGTTAAAATTTTGAAATCATAATATATAAATCAAGAATTGAATATGAAATTTGAGATTAGTTATAACATATTCAAATATTTGAAGCCATTATTGATAAAATAAAAATTTATTATGGAATTTGTGATATGTTGCCACCATAACAATTTTGAACTCAATTGCAATGTCATATATATTATATTTGTTGACCTACTTCCAGCATAATAATTTTGAACTCATCTACAATGCAACATATAAAATATTTATGATCTACTTCCACCACAACAATTTTGAACTTTATTGTACTGTTAGATATATACGAAAGTTATGAATTGCATTGTGGGAAATAATTTAATAAATATATTTAACATATGCATCCATGCCAAGGGCTAGCAACTGCCTATATAATGTTGAGAAATGAAACATGGTTACATAAGTTTAACGACATTCAAAGCAAATTTATACACTATGCATCATGGATCTATGGTAGAAGCATAAAGGGATTTAGTACACATGATAATGATAGATGTTTTGAAGAGTTAATAACAGTTTTCAAATTTGCAAACATTATTACATTGTTATCTTAAATTTAAAGCTTAGTTAATAAATCACTTATATAGGAACAATATTTCACATGGGTTTATGATATGTGCACAATTAATTAATATTTGTTAAGATTTTTAACTAAAAAGGAATAATCAATTGAATAGTTTGAAATGAGATGTGAAAACATCATGTTGATCAAATGAGTTGGAAAAAATGGAACAAAAACTAAAGGTTTGAAGAAAAAACCAAAGTTCAAAGGAACCTATTATATAGGTTCATCCTCAATGTAGCACAAAACAAAGTACTATATTTAGGATGCTTTGTATGTACATGCGAAGATGGAATGGTGGAAAAATGACAAGCCATAACCTTTGAATATTTTGGCAACGAACGACTCAATGGTGGACTAGGGAATAATTCCTCACTTGCCAAAAAAATGAATTGTTTTCTACCTTGGAGGCGACCATTTTTTGTGACAAACAATGGAATGTTAATTATCATTTAAGGTTGAACGAAAACAAACGATAAATATTTGAATTTGTCCAAGTTAAACTTACTTACAATCAAGATCGAATTTGGAATTCTTCTAAATAGGAGCATCTAGGTCGTTATTTTCCTCCTCCACAACATCGGATTGCTCCTCAATAACATCTAATTGTGGTTGCAAAAGCTCAAGATAAACATCATGGTCTAACTCAAGCAGAATAACAAGTCTTCCAAGTTTTTAACATGCTCTCAAGTAGTTTCTTGCTTTAGGGAAAACATGTTAATGAGAACTATAATACAAAATGAGAGAAACGAAGGAAAATAGAGAAAGAGATTAAATTAAACATAGTTGAATGCAAAGGGAAATGAAAAAGACCTATGGAAGCATTGATGTCGATCTTTAAACTCCCAAGATGCGACAAGGTAGGGAGAAGCAATTGGAAGGTGTCAAGGTGGGTATTGTGTGTAGTTCTAAAAGGGAAGTCACTACTTAGCATTATCATAGTATCTTGAATGGTCCAATTAAATAACACATCATCATCATGAATGTCTCCTTGCTGCATATCTTAGGGATCCGTTGAAAAAACAAAACTCACATTTTCATGCACAAGCAAAAGAGCCCTGCTCATGAAAGTATGTGACAGATAATATGAGAGAAATATTAGTATGGAGCTCACGCAAACATTAGAAGCCTTGTTAGAGTTCGAAAAAAGGATTACCTTCTTATTGGGGAATTCAAGATTTGTGTTGTGCATATTGTTGACAATAATAAACTTTGAATGAATTTTGAAGTTATAGTCCTCCATGTAGGACTTGATGTCTTTCAAAACTCGGAAATGGTCATCATAATAAAAGAAGATGGATCCATCCTTTGTAAGATATTTGTCTGCAAAACCAAAAATGGAGATAACATAGTTGTCCATTCTTACATTCCACTTGGGAATAGTTGAAACAAGGTCCAACACATGCGAAACAAGCAAATTTCCTAGGACTTCAACAATGATGAGGTTTGCTTTGTCCTTGGAAAGTCTTGCCATAATTCAATATGATCCAGGTTATTGAATCTAATAGAAATAGGTGATTCAGTGAGGAATTATTTCTTGAACTAATCTAACCTTCTTCCAAAATTGTTCTGCATCATGGAAGCCAGGAGGCGACACATGAGTTGAAACTTTTGTCTTCACCAAGGAAGGCTAGTTGATATTGAAAGCCTTGGTAACCAACCTTGGGGTCTTGTGCCTAGTAATTACTATTGGGCTTGGAGGTGGTTGAAAATGATATCTCCCCTTTAAAGTCTTGGGTGACTTTTATACAAGTCTTCTTTTCCTTTGCATGTGTGATGATGGCTCAACAAGATGATGTCTCCTGCTCCTGAAAGATCCAAGAAAGTCTTCCTCCTAAGCAGCATAATAAAAAGAATCTTGGAATTCAGATAACTTTACATTTACATTTTGTTCATGGTTTTCTATGTTAGTTGTAGTTTGTGCGGCCCCTAAAGTGCTTAAAACTTAGACATCTTTCTTCTTCTTCTTCTTCTTCTTCTTAATATTCTTTTTTTTGTTTCCTTAAGAGGATGCAAGTTTCTCCAAGAATCCCAAATCAAATTACTCTCACTCTAACTTCTTTGGGATAATAATGCAGTTTGGAGGATAATCAAGTTACCAACCACAATATAGCAATTGAGAGGAGCCCCAATCTTCAACAAGCTTTTTTTGGTACATAATGTTGTCAAATTTTGGATTGCACCAAATGATGAAGAGTCCAAACATTTCTTGAATGGCATTTGATGGAAGTAACACACAAAAAAAGTACATCGGAAATTCAATTAGAAAAGAATGAGGCAAGAATTAGCCAAAGAATGACTCTCCATATCACCCAACGAAAGCACACCTAAACAATGCTCAGTTGGTGCCGACTTAACAACAACCAAGGTATATTGGGTTTACTAAGGGCTAGTGAAACCCATAGAGGGCTCCATTGGATCTCAATTAGCACCAAATGAGCCCCATTTGAAACGTAGTGAACCTACCTAATTGATCTCAATTGGCTTCGATTGAGTCCTAGTAGAAACAATTAGGTCCTTATCGAAACCTCAGTTGGCACTAACTAAATCTTAATAGAAGGATATTGTATAATGTTATCCATAGTAATATGTCACTAATAATTATTATGAATCAACACCGACTAAGTTTTTATTGAGTTTTATTGAATTAAAAAGGAGTTATCTATAGCCATATATGGTTACAAAAGCATATTAGTTGGCAAATGAAAAGTGTCAAACCCTATTGCAAGCCTCAATAATGGCATGACTCAAAGCAAATTATTGATGAATTCATACTATAAAGCACATGATTCAATGATTCCTTTGCTCTAGTTTGAAGTTCCCACATCTTTCCTCTTGTGATCCCACCCTTGACCTTGAAGTACTCCCTATAGATTGTCAATTCCCATAACTCAAGTCTCCATTTTTTAATATAGTCTAAGAGAGATGGGGCCTTAACTGATTGATCAATGGTGACATTGAAGTCCCTTATTGTCAAATCAAACAACTTGATTGCCTCCACTTCTAGTTGCAAAATTCTAGGAAGAAGTCTATAAAGTTAAAAGATGATTGGCATCCCAAAAACCATATCTAGATCTATACATGGAAAACAATAATATGATTTTAGCTGAAAATCAAACTTGGTGCCAAAATGTAGTTATATGAAGCCATTTATCAAAAGTGGCATCTTGAAATCCCTATTTTGGGAATTTTTGAACTTCCCTAAAAACTCCAAATTGATTCCATTACCAGAGCCAAAAAAATTTATGGTATGTATTGACACAAGTTGAAACTAACATTTGCAGTTTTTCAATAAGCATTTTCAACTTTGGATTCATATCATAATGAATCTAAACCTCCTACAAGAACTTTGGGCCCAATGAAGGATCGCATACATGAAGCCACTTGTGGAAAATGGTCATATGCTCCTTATGGATTGTGTCCATAGCTTTGTTGCTTAAGGTCTCCAATTGGTCCGGGTCTCTCAAAGTTGGGTCAACAACATTTGCATAATAGAATTGATGTGTAGTATTAATTGCCATGGCCAAATCCTTGTGGAAAGTTGAGATAGGGTTATTAGTGTAGAACTAAATTCAACATTTCAAATATGATATTGAATCTAGAATAACAAAAGGAAATTGTCTTGCCTTGTACATATAATTTTAAAAAACTACATTTGTGAGGTTGTACCAAGTCTTTCATGTTTTAACTTCACACTTCTTGAATTGATCATCTGGAATGACCTCTTTAAACTGCTGCAAGGGTATCATTCCAATACTTTGGATCCTTAAAAAATTCATGGACTAGAGATGGCCTGACATGGTCCAATTCAATGGACTTGCATTGCCACAATGACATAAACAATTACTGTTGTATTGAAATCTTTAACATGAAGAATAGATTGAAATGTAATAACAAAACACGCTTACTTGTTAAGCTTTGTCATTATTGTCAGGAGCTCCACTAGGTTGCTAGATTATTACCAAGGGTAAAATTGTCCATGCATATGTGCCAATCCACATCAAATGGATGCACCTTCTTTATATATGGGAACCAAGCCTAAAGTTTATGGTTCCCATCCCAAATGTGTAACATTTTCCAAACAACGACCTAAGATCTGGGTCCCCCTGCAAGAACTCTTCAGATATGTCATTCTTATCCTTCCAAAGAAAACCCCATAATTACTCAATAATTGAATATAAATTTCTTCACCTTGCCAATTTGTGGGGGAAACAAAAAAAACCTTCTCCCCCTACCTATAACCCATTTGAAAGGCTTGCTCCATTTTTAACACATCAATTTTGAGAACATGTTTGACAATGGGCATGGTAATGAGCTAGCAAAATGGAATGTTCATTCGAAACTTCCATTTGGGATAGATCTTGAATTTTTCCAAGACATCATTTCTATTGAATTTTTTCTTGCTTTGGATCCCTAGATTACATTTTCACATGATGTGGCAACCGGTGACAAAGCCCAATTCATGAAATGGAATAGTCAAATCTTTAATGAAAGTTGATGTCTTGTAGCTCCACTATTGAAAATTGGATTAATATGTATTATTCACCAGCAAATTGAAGGCATATGGAAACTAAAGAACTATATCCATTATAATGCAAATGTGCATAGGAATTAAGCCATGTAATAAACGATGTGTTTCTAGTGTCAGTTGGTGCCAACTAACTATTGATGAAACCTCCTAAACAAGAAACACATCAACAAAAATGATTCCCACTTTGATGCAAATTGGCATTAGGAACTACCTAATTAAGAAGGGCAATGTTTTAGTCATCAGTCGTGACCAACTAACTATTCATGAAACCTTCTTATCGCACCTCCTTGATAAACAACAATGATTTTCATTTGGTTGAAAATTGTCCATTGTAATGATGGAAGTGTTAGTCAGTGCCGATTAACGTTTCATGAGAATTCTAACCGCAACTCCTAGAAAGATTTAGACATCAATTTTGGCTCAAGTAGTACAAACATAAGGAAATTACCTTTAGTTGGCACTAACCAAGGTTGAAACATCATACTAAAACACATTTGTGAGCACAAAAAGGAAATAAAACATGGGTTGAAAGTTAATACCTAAATCCTATTGAATTGCGAATGATGAAACCCCAGATATAGGTAGTGTGTCCATAACAAAAAGGTGCTGCAAATCAACTTGGCAAATGGAAGCATTATATACAACACAAATGATTTTCAGACAACCTTAAACTAAATGTCGACAATTGAAAAAAAGAAGTGAATGTAGAAGTTCAGGAAATATCATTCCTTGGAGAGATATATTTTTCCATAGTCCAAAATTTGTGTTGTCAAATCTAGATCCTTCTCCTTGTTTATTTCTTGGTCATCAAATTGTTGATGGTTAATCAATTATAATTGGTTTTTCTGTCATAGCCAAAATGAAAATCTCAAGATCTATATTTTAAGTTGTAGGTGAAAAAATTTGCTAGTTGTGCAAGAAAAAAATTATAAGTTCTACAAAAAAACAAATCATAGGTTCTACAAGAAACAAATCATTGGTTGTACAAAAAATAAATTGCAAGTTTTATAAAACAAATTGTTGGTTGTAAGAAGCAAAATGTTCATTCTACAAAACCCAATCATTAGTTTTCAAAAAGACAAATCGCTAGCATAATAAACCTGAACTAAATCATTTACACACATCATGATTAACCAAGATTGAAATGCATACCTTTTCCAACATCAAACTTGCATCCGATGTCTCCAAACCTTATGGACCATTTTATATGCAAGTTGTTAAAAGAAAGGTGTCAAAAGAAATCCAAAGCCCTAAATCTTAGAACCTTAAAACCCTAAATCCTTGAATTCTAAAACCCTAAATCTTGCAACCTTAAACCTAAACCAACCCTAAACTTAAATCATCTAAAAAAATTCTCCCCAAATGTTGATTTCAATAGCTCATGAAAGCTCCATGGAATTTCAAGAATTTAATATTTGTTTTGCTTAGACTTCACAATAGGTGCCGACTAAGCACCCATGGCAATGTGGTTGTAATAGACATTTGTAGAGCACCTAGAAGTTCACCCCTTGATGATTGTGTGACTCTCTAAAAGCACTTGAAAACCAAAAAAACTAAACTTGAATTTGGAAGAAATCACAAGATTGGATCCAAGGATCCTTGAGCTCTGATGTGCACTCTATAGAGAACAAAAGTTCAATTCAATGCCTTTGCATTGCAAGCTTGGACTCATAGATCCCAGACCTCATAATTCATTCTAGAAGCTCTTAGTCAATGCCAACTAAGCACCTCAAAGGCATGTTGGTCTTGGGCGCTTATTGAGCATTAAACAACGACTTGACAACTAAGGTCATTTGATCTATCCAAAACTAGACCTAAAGAAACCTATTTTCTTAAAGAAACCAATGGCTTCCCCTACTACAAGGAGGTCTTGCGAACTTTGAAGTGCACCTTCTACAACCCAAAAGCTCAAATGAGTGCATTTTCTTTACGAGCTCAAATCTTTTGGTTCATCCCGAAAGAACACCCCCAAAAAATTTATTGGTCTGTGGAATATCTTGAGCACCCAAGGGTGGTTTGATATTTGAGGTGCTTTGAAAGAAAAATCCAGAAACAAACTTAAAAAAACCTGATTTCTTAGAGAAAATGACTACTTAGTATTATTCCAATTACCTTCATTGAACTTTTGGGTGTTCTACATAGCACTAAAAAGTTCCAATAAATGCTTGAAAGCTCTAAAGAATAACCTAACTTGAGTGCATCTAGAGTTCATGCCCTGCTATCAAGTTGCCATTACGCGAACATTCATCTAAAAAATTCGTCCAAAGTTTAGAAAATAGTTTGGTCTTTTTAATGTCAAAATTGAACTTGAAATCAAAATGAAAATAGGAAAGTAAATTACCTCTTGGGTTGTGTTGGTTTAAGTTGGAAATGATTATCCCTGAAAATGTGAAATAAGCAAATCTGTGAATATGAGCAACCTTGAAAGAGTGTCTCGCAAGTCTGAAAAAACTTGGAAAATGGTCCATTATCATGAAAAAAAATGGTAACATTAAACTTACCTCCTCTTCTATCACTTCTTGGTGCTATAGTTGAAGGCTTATTTTCCTTGATTTTGCCATCTACTTTATCTTTTAACACTAATTTGAACTTGTCCACCAAAAAAAAATCCATCACCTTTTCTTAGGTCTTGACCCCATTGTTGTGTGTTCTTCTTTCGACATTTGCAAACTCTTGTATGACTGAAAGCTAATTATATTTCAATTTATACTCACACTACCACCTGTTACCACTCAAATTTGATGATCTGTGGTTACTGTGCATTTTGAACGGTTGGTGTTTTCCAAGAAACCATGATAGTTTCTTGATGCAATTCCAACAATTCTCTTCATGCTAACCAAATTGTAACTAATTATGTTACTTTTGGAAGTTCAACAAAAAAATATTTTCAACATTAACCATTTTTAATGTATGTGCATACTAATTTTTAATTGTTAGGTGGTTGTTCTTATGTGAATTGACAGTGATTGGTGCTTTCGTGTTTTGGCATGAAAACAACTATCAACCCTACTAATGCTCGTACTAGTATTTTCTACATGTTATGCACTTTGTGGCCTAACAACTATAAAATAATGACAATCATGGTCAACTTAATATTGTTGTAATGTTTATAAGACTAGGCAAACATGTTCAAAATCTTTCTAAAATTAGGTTATATAACTAAAGTCTAATAATATTTAAGGACTTGTCTTTGGGTGGGTTTTGATTCGTGTTGTGATTTCAATTCGTATTTCTCCTACACACATGTCCATATAATGCTTCTTTAAAGGAAATTTGTTTATCATTTCTTTTTGTTGCATGAGTGAATTGATCCCAAAAAAATACCATTAATGTTGACAAGTTTTCAAAGAAAATAAATAGATTATGACACACAACTTTGTTGAAGCTTGCACCAATATTTTCTAGGTTCAAATTTACTAACAAATGGGTACCAACAAATAGGACTTTCTAGAAGGAGTCATTGTTTACAAATGGTGGGACAATTAAGGATGCCACCAAACATGATGCATATCATGGGATTTCTCATAAGTTTAATGTTTTTGGTTTATATTCTACCACTTTTAACAAATTTATTTAATTCATGGGAAAATTGGACATAATTATTTGGCCATGAGCATTCAAATTAATTTTGGCCTAACAAGGTGCTCAAGTATGCTATCATATTGTTTGGACTATGATTCTTTTAATGCTTTTAATGATGCATGTTTTACCTTTTGGCTCAATTGTTTGCAATAATTATTAATTTATGTTCTTTGTATTCAAGCCTTGTGATGTTGCCTTGTTCATGCTTATTTTATGTTCCCTATAGTCCCCTTGGAATTTATTTTCCCTTGGGCCATGGGGCTTCCATCTTGTCTAATGCCAATTATTCTTTATGACAAATTGATTCAATCTCATCTTGGGAGTGAATCAAAATGCTTTGGGACCATTGGAATGTTTTCACCAATAGGATTGCACGATTCAGTTGGAACGTGTTCTTGGGAGAATGGTCTAATGTGGCCATCATATGGTTTGTATTAATGAATGCATACTGCCATCTCTTTGGCGTTTTTATTGGCCCCACTATATCGAGTTCTTCTAGACATGGATGTCATTATTTTATTTTCTCTTGATCATTTCTATTATTGGTCCAATCATACTTCCTACCACGTATCTAGAATTGCAAATTAGTTAGTAGGAATATCGCAAGATAGATTGAATGGTGATGGTGTATTCCTATGTTATTGTTCGGGTTTACTAAAGTGATTTGATGGCATGCTGGCTTTGCATTCCAAAATTTAGGTCCTCATTTAAATGAACATCACCCCCAATACTTTAGTTCCATTATTGTTGTTAAGATAATTTTTTTCTATGCATATTTATGTTCCTTTTCAATGTCATACTTTGTATAATGTTGGGATTATTGTCAATATTTTTCAATGCACTATACATGGTAATTTTTATTTCTTTTTTTACTGCCAATACTACTCTTGTTTTTACATTGCAAGTGGTCTGCATAACAACCCAAAGGACTGGGTTTCATCTCCTGAACATGCTTGTGATGGGTATCAAAATAGAGGGATCCAGGGAACTACTCGTGATTTGGACACAGTACCACATGAGAAAACCCTAGCTTGTGGTTTGGCTCCAGCTCACAGGCTCTGGGTTCATCAGCAATGGCAAAGTTCTATAAAGTAACAACTCAGGAGACTTCACAGAGTTCTTCTGGCAGGGATGTACTGAATTCCTCACGAGGGATCTCTTCTGGAAGGTTGTTTCATCTGCCTTGATCAAGAAGGGAGTTAACTCAGGATGTCATACACCTTGTGATTGATGATGCATCACATGGCAGGGGAACAGATATAGATGTCATGTCAATGACCATGATGGACAGGCAAGGCCTTCATAAGATTCTAGAGTCTCAATTCCAGGTGATCCAATGAGCATAACCTGTATGGATATGATCAACATGCCAGGAATAGGGTTGATTCACAGGAACAAATTGACTTGGAGGAAGACCACTCTCTTTTGAAAAATCATGGCAGTACTCCTGCAGGTGGTAATACAGTGCAAACTCTTTCAGAGCCATGCAATCTATGAAGCAATTGGAGAGTAAACATGTTCACATCTGGTCAAGCCCAGGAAGTTTCTTTCTTTGTGGTTGTTGATGTTTAAATCCTGTGTAGGAATTCTTGGCAGAAATGGGGAATTAGAGGGGATCTCAAAGGCCTTTGTGAACTGGGGTCACATAGGCCCAAGCTAAACAGTCAGGCATTTTTGGGTGAAGCTGCAGGGAAGTGTATATGCCAGGGTATGGCCCCATGGGGCTACCATGTTCTGAATGAGAAGTTTGCATCCTCCAGTTTCAGCCTCAATGAATAGAGATCACAGAAAGGGCCAAGTTTGCCATGACCCATTATCATATAAGTTGATTCCCACCTTCTATCACTTCATCCACGACATTTCTCCTGCTTTGACTTGGAAACTTGCTTTTCATTGTGTTCTCTCTTGATGTCTCCTTCCTGACTTTTACAGAAGTGTCTATAACTGGGTAGAGTCAATAGTGCCCTTGACCTATCCTTTTCTCTTAAATCCTAAACCTGGTCACACCTTTAGCTGGTGTTCCTTATTGTATTCCGTCTGCTTCCTGTACTTTTGTTCTAGTTTTCTAATACCAACTAGATGCTATCATGTGAGTATTATAGAAAGATTGTTTTGTTACTATGAGCTCAGTATGTGCACTTACTTTGGATTTTTGGTGTACAATGAAGATTTTGAACCCATTTAATTACAGATTACACAATAGAGTCTCCACAGGTTTTGGTTTGGAGATGTGTTCTGCTGTGGGATTGGCTTCAGCAACAAACTTGAGGAGTGAAGTTGCTCTTTTTGATAGAAAGTGCTCATGAGAGTCAAAAGTTCCTTGGCAAAAACTAAAAAGAGGCCCAGTGGACATCTTCTGTTTCTAAGGGTTCCAGTGACAAATGAGTCACACATTTGTGTTACAGAGAGCTATTCCTTATATCTGGAACGTACTACCAGCTAGACATTTCTCACAGTGTGGGTGTGATGGTGTACAGACAAGTGGTTGTATCACCAGAACATCTGCTCCAGGTATGCAAGGTCCACATCTGATGCTGTTAGGATGACAGACATGATTGGAAGATCTCATTGTTCCAGTTTATCAAGGAGTTGAATTCTGTTTTCCAAATTCTGGATCATCAATGTTCTGAATGGAGTGTGTAGTGTAGGTGCCTTGTAGGAAGAGAGTTCACAAGCTCGAGGTACTTTCAACTCCTGGTCTGTTATGGACAGTATATTCTGCTAGTTGTTTATGGAGGATGCTTGACTGTGCCAAACTTTCAAGTTGTAGGATTCATCGCCCACATTTTGATTATGTCTGTCTATAGGCAAGCTGCCAATCCTATTGTGAATAGTGAGGTAGACATCTGCATCAAGAAGACTAGTATCTACCATGCTAGAAGAATTCCTATTGTGAATAGCGAGCTAGACATGCAGTAAGAAGACCATATAATCTACCACACTAGAATATGGCGTTGCAGATTTGGTTTCTAATAACTTCCAGTGCAGAGATCCCGAACTGGTCAGTGGTTCTCGGATTCTGAAATAAAACCTGGAATTGGTGGTTCTTTGAAAATTCTAGTAACCACACAACACTAGTAATCACTTGCTTTGGAAGTACAATTATCTGAAGTTGCAAAGCACCACCTCGGAGAAGCCAAGGTGCTGATCTACATAATGAATATACGATTGTGTGTGTCCAAAATATGTTTGTAAAGAGTCTTGGTGAAGGCAAGGTGGCTTAATATAATTCATCTAGTTTCCATTTCTTTGCTTATTTTGTGTGTTGCAAGCCAGCCATAAATAGAAGTAGAAAGAGGAAACTAGATGTTAGGTAATGGATTGATTTTGGATAATTTGCAACAATACAACAAAATATCTGGGGGTTGCATGTGCATGTGACACTTGTTCTTTTGGACATCTGGGGAATAGCATATGGGGTGTTTATAGTTTTGGACTTCCTGGAAATGGTATATATTGCATTGTACTAGTGATGATCATCCATGGCAAAATGTAGAGAAAATGGTGACCATCTCTTTTTGAAGATTTACACAAATCTGGCTATAAACCAGATATGAAGTAGAGATTTTTTTATCAACCTTCTATATATTATGGTTACACACTGAAAACCAAATATAGAAACCTGGCAATTTTTATTAATTTTTTCTTATGTCTGGTCATAGAAATCAAAATCACTTCATGTTTTGATTTTTTGAATTTTTTATTTCTCTTTTTTGGCAAAAAATTTCCAGTATAAAAAAGGCATCATCAAACGGATTATCATGCTTATCAGTTGTGTACACATGGTATGAATTTTTTTTAAAACATGGGGATTCATGCTGTAC